>Ga0214167_1000742_pt1 | contig 14727 bp, 18 predicted proteins | sample TroBogypolimnion_45_FD_153006 | JGI IMG/M metagenome (GOLD analysis project Ga0214167, IMG submission 153006) | Freshwater microbial communities from Trout Bog Lake, WI - Practice 18AUG2009 hypolimnion v3 | ecosystem: Environmental > Aquatic > Freshwater > Lake > Hypolimnion/Profundal zone ... | reverse complement strand
CGATCCAGACATACCGAGTGATCGAAGGCGCATCGCGGCAGACTTAGACATCATCGCAGCCCTGGCGGAACGCTATATCCAGGTAGATGCTGGTGTCCCGGACGAGATGGACCTCTACAAGTCTCGGGACCGTGTAGCTCCATGGCATGGCTTGATGACGCAGAAGGCGCTGACTGTTTTGAAGGCAGGTGGGCAGGTGGAGAGGGCTGAGGAACTCGGCAAGCTCGAAAGTGCCCGCGTCTCGGTGAGACTATGGCCAGACCCACCTGCACAGCAGTTCCAATCGATGGCTTTGACTCCGATTGGGAGCAAGGGTGGGGTTGTGAAATTCGTCGCGCTAAGCCCGCGAGAGTCTATTGCACTAGTGTTTGCGATGGACGTGGCAAACGGTCGCATGCACACCGTTCTCAATGAGGGAGGCTTGTGTGATGCCGTCGAACTGAGCGAGAAGGACGTCGAGGATTACACCCGCTATCTCCATAGCGTTATCGGGAATCGAATCGTCGAACTCACTATTGATGACGCGGAACCAATTGAATGCGAAGTTGTTATTCCATGCAACATCATTCCTCGGGCACCAGAGGAAGCCGTTGCTGAAGCTATCGAGCGATTTCGGCGCTCAACTGGACCTTCACCCGAGGTTATTTAATTGGTGAGATCGCCTGTCCCACCAGCTAGGGAGTAGCTTGTTTGGCTCTTGGTTTTTTTAGTGACCTCGGTCCGATTGGGGGTGGAGGTAACTGGGCTTGGACTTGAAGCAGCGACTTCAGCGTCTGATTTTGCTGCTGAAGCTCATGGATGAGTTCTCGCTGCGACTGACCGGCATCCTTATTGGCCCTCAATGAGACGAGCAGGCCGATCGCCGAAACCAGCGTGGTCATTAAGATCCCGCCCACTGCAATCCACAACCCCTTTCGGGAACTGCTTTCATGCTCACTTCGCCATGTCGTGATATCTCCCAAGGCCGAAGTCAGCAACCGATTATTCGTTCCAGTCCATTCGGTTAGGGTTTCCAGCCGTTCAATAACCCTGCCTAGGTCACTGCTAAGACGTTCCACATGTTCAGAAACTGGAGTTATTCTCGGAATATTAAAATTAATCGCGGGAGGTCTCCTGAGTTCTTGCTCAGATCTAAGAGTATCGGTCAATCTTGTAAGACTTGCCGTGTCCCACTGTGGTTCTAAACCTTTAAATGTAGCGCCAAGGAATGAATATGGTGCGGCGGAATTCTGAAAGAGGCTTCTTATCTTTTCAGACTCCCGAAAGAGACTCTGCGTCGTTCCACTGAAGATGCTTTTCATTGGACCTAGCATTGAATCTATACTTGATTTTGTTTGATCATTAAATCTTTTAATTTGAACTCTAATCGTCTCCGCTAGGTTAGCAACTGGTGTCTCTTTAGTAAGAACAGCGATTGCTTCACCATGTTGCCAGTCTTTCTTTTGTAAATATGCTTCTGAAAATCTAGTTACATCATTTTCAGAAATGCCTTCAACCTCGGCTTCAGTCAATTTCCGGTCTTTCCCATCTACTGGAACCCTGAGCGTTGACCCGAGTAATACACGAACTAATTTTTCATCTTCGAGGTTGGGTTCTTTGGAAAGGGCCTTTTCAACCGCCATCAAGGCGCCAACGCTCAAGGTACCAATCAGAACCCGCCCGAATGGCTCTAAATGGAATTCTGTTTGCGTTGCCTTGATTAAATCTGAAAGGTCAATTCCCTTCTTCTTCTCGCCTTCGGGTTGATCTTCCACTTCTGGCTCCACTTCGACTCGGTCAGATTAACCTGCCCGTTTCAGGCTAGTGCCCTGGGTTGGGGGTGCCCTCTGTTGAGGTGTACCTATCTCAAACGATCTCTTAGGTATCCAGAGATCCGATCCAGGTCCGAATAGATGCCGTTGCTTCTGGGAGCCCGATGCGTGGCCCCCAGAACATGCCTTCGATGGCCCCATGAAGGGCTTGAATGCTAGTCCATCGGTCATCGTCAGCCGGGTTGAAGGCCGGGTCATTCGCGCTGGGTGCCCATCGGATTTGCTTCTCTGTGAGCATTTCTTTGATGAGGTGGGATGGCCCCTCATAACCAGTCAACACTGGAAGCCGGGACGCCTCCTGGATGATGTGAGCGGCGTCCTCATAGTGGCGAATGAACTCCGAGGCGTCCCTTCCGCGCTTGAATCGGCTGGAGATGGCATCCAGTTTCTCAATGAGCGTCACCATCGGGTGGATGCACCGCACGGAGGCCGGTCGGTTGTCTTCGTAGTCCTTGAGCCGTCCAGTCCCCTGGAGGAAATCGTGAACGAAGGAGGAGAGGGGGCGATCAAGGAACGGCCTGACACGCGCCTCTCCCACCTCCAGAAGCACGAAGGGTTTCATGGAGTGCTCCAGGGCAGCGAGATGGATCCCAGGGTAGATCGCTTGGATCTCGGCCCCCTGACACTTCTCGTCCATGGATTCGGGATCAAGGCGCAACCTGAGTCCAGGGATTGCCAGGCCGGAAACGGCCTCGAAGAAGGCCCGTCGTTCAGCAATACGCCCCGGTTTATCTGACTTCCAGTTCGTCACCTTGGGGAGTTCGTAGCGACCGCCTTCGATCTTGAGATCCAGATCCTCGGAAAACCGCTGGATCAGGCCAAAGCCCTTGGACAGGGAAGTACCACCCTTAAACCAGACTTCCAGCCCCAAGTGGTGGAGAGACCAGAGCGTGTGGGTTACCCAATAGTCCTTCTCCACCAAGGCTTCGCTCAATGCCAGCCCCTTGTCCGCAAGGTGGCGCTGGACAATGGCTAGCAGCTCGGAGAATTCGGAATCCTCGTGAATGAAGTTCACAGGCCTGCCTCGCGAAGTGCCTTGATGATCACCCGTTGGGTCCGGTGTGTGCCGAACTCTTTGGCCATGGCGAGGAGCTTGTCATGGTCAAACCTTCGGGTCTGCATGGCCGCCGCTAGCCTCGACCCAAGGGTCTCAAGCGAGGCACCGGCCTCGTCATGGTGCTCCATGAGGTCCACCACGAACCATTCGGGAGTTGGCGTGGCAGGGAAGCGAACCCGGCGAAGGTCGAAGGCCTTCCCCGCAAAGGTGAATCGGCCAGAGCGCTTGGTGTTGTAGACCAAGGCCCCAGTGAAAACGGAGGTGCTGCCAAGGCCCAGGGCATTCCATGCCTTTGGACCCGTTTCCAAGTAAGGGGAGTTCTTCAGGAAGGTCTGAAGCAAAGCCTGGCTGTCTGGAGGGACCTTTCCGAATTTGCTCGATCGGGGGGCGACGTAGAGCCCCTGTTTCAGGAACTCCAGCTTCCCCTCCTGAACTAGCCGCTTGCCTAGTCGGCTTGGATTGGCAGACCACTGTCGAAGGTCCTCGGTACGAAGGACCTGGCCTGGCTTGAAGGTGGGATTGGAGGGATGGCTCATGAATATTACCGTATCAAAATTCCCGAAAAAAGAATACAGTCTACAGATCATCCGGGCAACCCCTCTATCCTTGGATTACCGAGCATCAGGGGCAAACTGTCTTCAGATGAGCAATTTTAGAATTGATCTAAGTATCATAATTTAAATTAATTCTGTTTTAATAAACGAAACTAAAAGTGGTTGTTTTGGTGCCTTTCACCCTCGGGGCTACATTCTCAAAGATCCTCTGTTCAGTGGGCGGAATGAGCCTGCGTCAATTGAAAGGCACTTCCACTCCCCTTCATTCCCGTCATGGCAGCCGAGAGCGGCGAAGGGCAGAGCCCGCAAAGCGCAGCGGCCCTCAAGACGGAGGGCTCCCATTGGGAGACCGTCTTGAGGGCTTGCGGGTTCTGACCGGAGGCGCAGCATCCTTGCCTGGACGGGAAGGGGGGTTCCCTACGAAGAGATAATTGCAATTTACAACAGCGTCAAGTTCATCTCACCCATCCAAGGCATTGGTTTCGACGATCCGTTGGAACTCCGTGAGGAACTCCCTGTAGTTCTGGGCAAGAAAGCGGACCACCCGATTGTTGTCGAGCAACGGCCTGAGGTAGCCACGGGCGATTGTCAGGGACATGACGTGCTCGTTGTAAGTCTCATCTAACATTCGGAAGTCCTTCTCCTGGATTCGCATCTCATGCTCGATCCGAGCGAGATCGTCTGGATGAATGCCTGGGATCTTCTTCGGGCTCTCAGGATCCACAAGCTGTTCTCTCGACGTGGTCATCACCAGGGCGCGGGCGTAGGTCACCGAGTAGTTCCCAGCCGCCACCATGATCTCGGCCATCTCGATCTGCCGGAGGGGCTTCACTTTCTTCAGCAGTGCTAGCGTCTTCAGAGCAACCTGCTTGTCCTGGAGCAGGCCAACAGCCTCTGGGCAGATGGTAAAGAGGAGGCTGCGGTTCATGCGCACCGTCTCCACCGCCAAGTTCAGAGCCCGAGCAATCCGCTCTTCGGGAACCCCAGCGTCCAGAGCCTTCAGAATCATCCGGTTGGCCTGGATCGGTGCGATCCGGTTGACCCTCTTATTGTAGCTGTAGCCCTCATTCGCGAGAGAGACGAGGCAGGGGGCCTCTGCTATCCCCAGCTCACGTAAGGCCTCGGCACGTGCATGGCCATCGAGCAGAAGGTATTTCCCGCCCTTTTGGGGAAACACGCTCAGGGGCTCAATGATTCCCACTTCGCGGATGGAGGCGAGCAGGGCACGGAATTTTGAGGATTCCTTCATGTTCTCGCTGTTTGCCCGTGTTGGCAGAAGCCGGTCAATCCGGACTGTGATCCCTTCCAATTCAAATGCTGGATCAAGCCGTGGGGCGCTCATTTCTGAAGCATTTCGTTTAAATACTTCGGCAGAGCATCGAGATTCTCGGCCCGGAGGAGGGTCACGAAGTGATCGTTCTTCATCAAATCCTTCAGAGCCGTCAGGACGAAGCGCAGTTGTTGCTCACAATGCCGGGATTTCTTCACCAGCAGTTCCTGCTTTTGAGTTTCCTTCCGCAGCGTGCGGACCAAATCCTGCTGTGAAGGTGTCTTGGATCGCCGCGAGCTAGACTTTCCAAGGTCCTTGCCATGAGCCCGACGCTCTTCGATGAGCCTGCGCATCTTCACGAGCGAGCGTCCACGAAGTTTCCCACTGTCATAGGCATCTTGGAGGCTGCGCTGCATGCCAGCATCATCAAAGGTGGCGATTTCAATGGCCGATGTGATTGGAATGTCGCCACGCTCGACCGCCGCTACTAGACGATCTTCTCCGTTCTCAATCAGGCGGATGAGTTGCACGACGTAGCTCTCACTCACGCCTGTGAGTGCGGCGATTGCGGACAGGCTGTGGCCGCGCTCCCTTAACCCAGCCAAATCCCTCGCCAACTCAAGGCAGGATGGAGTGCGTCGGGTCAGGTTTTCAACCAGGCTACAGAGGAGGCGATCCTCCAGAGGTATGTCTACAACCACCGCTGGGATTTCGCGGGCTCCGTAGGCGATATAGGCCTCAAGCCGACCCTGCCCACAGACCAGGTCGAACCCATCGTCACTCTCGCGGCGACTGACGGTGATTGGCTTCTTCAGGCCGATCTTGGCGATGTTCTCAACGATCTCCCTGAACTTCCCTTTGCTGCGACCTCGCGCATTGATCACGCGAATCTTATCGATGGGAACAAGCTGCACAGTGGTCATGCTGCCGCCACAGCTCGGACCGTTTGGGCAATTCCAAAGAAATACTCCAGGGACTCATACCTGTAGCCATCCAGGAATAGGCCGTTGTCCTCCTTGATGCGCAGGCGAGCTTCCCTCACGTCCAAGGATGGGAGCACGTAATAGTCGAGAGGGGTCCGGTTCGCAGCGTCCATTCGAACGACGATGGTGAGATCTGGCGCGAGCCCTGTATCCAGACGGACCAACCAGCGCATTGCATCAGCTCGGGACACTTGGCATCGCGAGATGACAATCGAGACCGAATGCATCCCGTTGACCAGGAGCATGTCGGTCTCGGAGTCCCGTGTGACGGTGCCTCCGCGCTCTTCAAGGGCCTTCATCACCTGCGACATGATCTCGGGATGAAGTTGCCGCAATCTTCGATTGATTTCCACGTAGGCGAAATCCCGATCAGGCAGGTAATCGACCAGTTGATATGCCCTAGCAAGGCTGCCGAAGCGCTGCCGGTAGGCGGAACTCGATGGCATGCCCTCTGCCTCATCGATGATCAGCCCGCTCAGGCGACCATTGCGTTCGGCAAGGCCTCGAAGAAGTTCCAGAAGCTCCGAGTCCGAGGCCCTCTTGTGGCGCTCCAGGATGATTTCCTGCGCTGCGGTGAAATCAATCATGTCCACCACGGCATCGAAGGCCTGGTTGCGCCGAACCCACATCTGGGGTGGATTCTTGACGCGTTTCTTCTTCAATTTGAATGAAACCTTGTTATACACGTTGTTTCCAACGTATTTTTCGTTCGTGAGCACCTGGTGGATCATCCCTCGGGTCCAGTCCCGGCCAAGCTCTCCGGAGATTCCAGCCCGATTGAGTTCTCCAGCGATCTGCCGTTCGGTGTATCCCTCCGAGACAAACAGACGATATATCCTGCGGACCACCGCCCGCTCATCCGGTGGACCAGGCACCAGCACCACGCGATCGGTCTGAAGACTCTTCTGCTCACCAGGCTGTAGCTCGGTTTTTGGTTTTCCAGCCTGATCGATGAGCAGCCGTCGAAGCCCGTACCCGGCTGCTCCACCTTGCCGGAACCCTAGTTCAATCAGGCGGCATTGGCCCTTGAACACCTTGGTCGAAAGCTCTCGGCTGTATTCACCGGCCATGGCCCGCTTGACGCCCTTCACGATGGTGCTGACCGGGCTGCCATCGTTTTCAAATTGCTCTGCACAGTACTGCACGGCGATCCCAGCCCGTTTGCAGATGTATTCGTAGTAGGCACTTTCGTCGGCGTCCTGGAACCGTCCCCATCGGCTAACGTCGTATACAAGAATTGTGGTGAAATCCGCCCGACCGCATTGGACGGTCTCGATGAGTTCTTTCAGACCGTCCCGGCCATCAATGCGAAGCCCACTTTTTCCTGCATCGCAGAATGTCCGGACGATCTGAATGCCCCGTCTCACGGCGTATTCATTCAGAACATCAGACTGATTTTCAGTTGAGTACTGCTGATGCTCTGTGGACATTCGCACGTATTGGGCTGCCCGGATTAGGTCGTCGCTCATGCTGCACCCCATCTGTCTAGGTGGTGGGCTTCGGTACCCGATCCTTGGCCCTGGCAAACGACCCTACCTGCCTCTGGACGCGCCCACCATGACCTAATAGGTCAAGTTTTCGGCGAAAGCATGACCAGTTAGGTCAAGTCCATGGGGGAATCTGACCTGGCGTGTCGGCCTGCCCTCCTCGACAGGGGCTCCCCCATGAACACCCTTGCTGAACGACTTGGTCATAGGATCGCGAGACAACGACGGGTCTCCGGACTGACTCAGGCGGAACTGGCGGAGATGGTTGGCGTCCAGCCAGAAACCATCAGCCGTCTTGAAACGGGGAAGCGGTCTGTTTCTATGGGGATGATGGCCCTCGTCTCTGAATCACTCGGTCTCGAACTTCATGAACTATTCCGACTACAGCTCTCCGACAGTCCAAAGGACGAGGCCATGGGAAGGCTCGTGTGGTTCGCCTCCAGACTGTCCGCAGCCGAGATAGAACTCTTGCTGGACGTCGGCTCCACAGTCCTTGCTCATGCTCGACGGACCCGGTTGGATTAGCATCATCGGATTCGCTGCTTGCCAGATTCGGATGCCCACCATGTGCTTTCGGGGACCTGGCTCTCCCGTTCTCGGCCAGCAGAGAAAGGGCTCCCGAGCCTGGATCAGGAGCCCTCATCCTCAATGTTGCCTCAGGCTGCATCTACCTCTGAGGAGCCCTGCATGTGGCGGCCTTGAATGAAATCGGCTGCCTTTTGGGCACGGGCGGCTGCGGTCACGAATGCGCTCGGATCCTTCTGGAGCTTCTCGAACCATCCCTGGAGGTAGGCCGCCTGGTTCTCGATCACGGCTTGGTCGATGCCCGCCTCAGCGCAAAGAAAAGCTGCGCACAGCTCGGCCACCAGCTCTTCCATGGAATAATCCCGAGTCCCAAAATGCGATCCGGCCATGAGTTCCTTCCGGTTCAGCCGTGTGGCATGGCCCGTGGCGTGGCCAGCCTCATGGAAAAGGGTCTCGTAGAATCCCTCCGGGGTCCCGAAGGCTTCACGAGGAGGCAGCTTCACCAGATCCAGACCAGGCATGTAGCAGGCTCGATCTCCGCCGTAGTTCAGCTCAGGCCGTTGGGGCATGCCTTCCCACAAGGCCTCTGCCTCCTGAATGGGGTCGAAGGGTGCTGGAACCGGCCCGGCCTCCGGAAGCACCAGGGAAAGCCCTTCACATTGGGACACGTTGAAGACGGTGTAGGTCTTCGCAAAGGGGATCTTCCGGCCCACCTGATCGGCCTCAGTGGCAGTGTCCTCGGTGATCTGCAACAGCTTCCAGAAGACCACCGGGAACCCGTGCTCACCCTTGCGGATGTGGCCGCCGAGCGCCTGTGCCTGACGGTAGGTCAAGAAGGTCGGATTGGAGTAGGACAGCATCCCCAGCAGGAACCAATTGGCACCCCTATAGAGATTGCCGCTGATGTTGCGCGGATGCTGCATGCCGGAGCCCTTGATGGCCCTCCAGGGACGCCGCCAGGGGATCTGACCTTGAGAGAGCATGTCGAGGATGCGGGCAGTGATGGCTTCATAAGCGTGGGACATGGTGGACTCCTGATTCGAGGGTTGAGGGAGAGAGAAGACCGCCCTACTGGGCGGCCTCCTCTCGGGGCTCGGCCTGCTTGCGGCTCAGGATCTGAAAGTCGGAAGCAACCAGCTCGACCACCTGGCGCTCCACGCCGTGGGTATCGGTGTAGCTGCGAGTGCGCTTCTCGCCGTGAATCAGGACAGCCTGGCCCTTGCTCAGGAGCATTTCGGCACGGGTCGCGAGGGTTCCCCAGAGGATGATGGGGGTCCATTCGGTGTGCTTCTGCCCACGGAAGCTGCGGCTGGTGGCGAGGGAGAAGGTTGCCTTCTGCTTGCCGGTGGTGGTGAGGGCGAACCGGGGATTGCTGCCGAGGTTGCCAGTGAGGATGAGGGTGTTGAGGGACATGCTTGCTCCTTTGGGTCTGCCGCGCCGTGCGGCTCGGCCAGGGCAAGCGACGCCGCTCCCAAGGCAAGAGGACGCTTTCGCGGAGGGGTTCCCACCCGGTGGGAGACAAGAAAGCAGAGTCCTCGCCGCCGCCGGGCGCAAGGGAAGCGCAGTCAGGGCCGCACGGGGTGGCAGAGCCAGGGCAGCTTGGCTTCACCCTCTTTCACCAGCTACTCAAACAAGAAACCGAACCCCATGGAAACTAAAGCGAAGTCTACAAGTTCTGATCGCCCCCCAGCTTTCGGAGGTAGGGAATTAGCTCATGAGTCTTCCCCATCGCTCCGAGGTCCTCTCCGGTGAAGGGGTGCAAGGGGTTTACTTCGATCACGCCGACGTAGACCGAGTACGTATGGAAATGGTCCCCACGGGTCTCCCAGGCCAGAATGTCGATTCGAGGAGGGATTCGGCTGAGTTCGATGGCTTCGAAATATTCGTTCTCCTTCACGCGCCAGTGCTCTGTATATGGTCCGATCTGACCTTTCACCATGCGGTACCGCAGGACCTGCTTACAGGCACGGACAGCCTCCTCAGGAGTCCTGACTCCAATCTCAAAATCGAACCCGGTCAGGTAAGAGTTCTCATCACAGGAACTCGTAAAGGAGACCACGACATACCGAGCAAGCCAGAATCGAGCTTGAAGGCGATGAATACCTTTCTCGATGAAGGCGTACACCTCGGGAACGTAGCGGGCTTCCCAGGCAGGAACCAAGGTGGATAGCGGGATGAACGCCATGGCAAGTAGCCTTTTCGTGAGGGAAGACCCAGGGCTCACGCGGCGGTGAGAGGGCGTTCCAAATTGTTGGGGGATATCCCAACCTTACTCCCCACAGCCAACAAAACAAGGACTTGGAATGGTCATTTTGTGTCCAATGAACTGGCCTAAACTGCATGAAGAGGCACCAATGCCCGCACTGGATGGATTGAATTCACAGGCTGCTCAGAACGAGGCGGCAATGTTGTGCCGGGCGCTCGTCTGGAATGCCAATTCAGCCACAGTCCAAGAGACCTGGAGGAGGTGAGATGGTTCGAAGGCGTGGCACCGGTATTCCCGGTCTCTCCTTCTCATGGCGGCGTGCCTTGGGCATTTCACAGGCCCAAGGCGGGCTGTCTAGGCAGATCGGGGTTCCCCTATCCCGGAGTGGAAGGCAACGAAAGATCGGCAAGATGGCTGGGTGCTGTGTCCCCCTGGTGATTGGGGCCGGAGCCATCAAGCTCCTGTATTGGCTCGCCACGATGACGATATAAGGGAACTTTTTATGAACGCCCAGATAGTCATGGCTCCATGAGAATGGAGAAGCGTTATGGGACTACTTTGTGTCTCTGGAATGAGATCTTAAATAACCATTGGGAGATTTCTTGGCTACTCCAGATATAAGTCGAGAAGATGTGCAGGCATTTTGCCAGGATCATTTCCTGGCAGGATTACCTCGATACGTTCTGGTTCAAGTGGCGAACTGGGCACTTCCGGCAGAATGCTTTCCCAATGTCGCCACCATGGTGAAGAAAAAGGGGGGCAAGTTGGTGTTGGGGTGGCACCTATGGGAAATTCCGGGGTTGCTTCTTGAAGCCGAATACCACTGTGTATGGGAAAAGCCTTCGGGCATCCTGGTGGATATCACTCCCCAGCGCCCAGGCTATGAGGAGGAACGAATACTATTCGTTCCTCGTCGGAAGGATCGATTGGGAAAGAACCCCCCTGACAATATTCGCCGCCCATTGAGCAATGACGAGGACATTGCACTGATGTGCAACTTAAAAGAACAGTATGTAAAGCTCAGCGCACAAGGTGAACCGGAGGGGACTCCTGGGCACTACAGGCTTCCTATCGATGTGGCGAGAAGAATAGAAGTGATAATGGCGGAACACCAAACCGTAATGGCACGTCTCACAGAAAGATACCCAGATCGATTCAAGGCTTAATATTTCGGGCTTCAGCCAGACCGTCAGTTCTTCGCCCTGAGGAATGAAATTCGTCAATTCCTAGGGGGACCACAGCAGTTGTGTGCCCCCCAGGAACAAATATTCACGAGCGTTACCGAGAGATGGCCGCCGCCACCAGTTCCCGAGTCCCACCCAGCCTCAAAATCGACCGAATGAGCAAATCCACAGTGACGGTTTTGTCTGCGAATTCCATCTTGGCGACACGGGACTGGCTGGTCTTTAAGCGCTTGGCGGCTTCGACCTGGGTTAAATCCAGCGTGCATCTGAGCCGTTTCAGGGTGACCGCCAGAGCCACCCTGATGTCGATGAAGGCTGCCTCCTCATCTGAGAGGCCTAGAAAATCTCGGGTCGTCCCTACGGCCCAGCCAGCAGCCTTCAATCTGGACTCACTATGGGACTCCGCTTCTTCATCTACTTTTGAGCCCGCTGTAGATTGCCCATCTGTCTTTGCACTCGGCGATGACCTGGTAGGGCGTGTTGCGGCCTTTTTTCTTGAAGCAGGCGAGGATGATGATGGCATTTGACTCTATCCGGTAGATGATCCGCCACATGTCGGTCCGATCGTCGATGCGGAGTTCATGGCATCGTGGCCCGATGGCAGGCATGGGTCTTGAGTGGGGTAGGGGGATCAGAATCCCCATCTGGAGTTGTCTAAGCAGCAGTCCAGCCTCCCGACGAGCCTGTAAAGAGAAGGGTGGCGTGCTGATCCTGTCTTTCAGCCAGATCAGAGGTTTATTTTCGAACCCGGCTTGATCATAATATGTCATATTCGACATATCAGCAAGAACGGATTCGGTTGGTAAGGTTCCTTTCCTGATCTGCTTGGTTGTAGGAAGTAAATTGGTTTCGCCGGTTCTCCGAGTCATTTCGACCCCGCAGGGTTCTGACCGGCGAAGAATTCAGCCCAGGATTCCGGTGGCCACACGGTTGGTGAGCATGTGGTCGTCAGGGCCTCTCTGAGGAAGGAAAGGTAGATTCCTCTAGCGTGTTTTCGGGTTCGCCGAGGCATACCGAATTGAGTAATCGCAATGATTTCCAGATCGCTATCGTTCATTGGGTTGAGTAGACGATTGTCATCACGACCGGATTGTTTGGCTTGTTTGCGCATGATTTCCTCCACCCTGGCGGGTGCAAATGGGAAAGGTTCAGAGTTCGTTCTGGGGAGTTGGTAGCTGGGATCAGGCCGTCGTCTCTCGGGTAGGCAGAATCCGGGTCACCCTAAAGGGGAGTTGGCGTGCCTACCCGGAGATGGAGGTCCTACTGTCCCGCCCTTGAGGGGCGGGACAGCAGACCGCCATCCGAAGGAGGCGTCGGCGATAGTGGGCATGCCCACTTCACGGTTCACCAAGTGATTAACGGCCATCGCCGTCTTCAAGGTCGGAAATGTCTTTCTGCTGCCCACCTAGTTCTTTGACCTTCCGAAGACCGATGTCCGTGAGATCCATCTTGCGGTCCACCAGCCACTGGTGACGACGTCGCATGTCATGGAGCGTGGCCTTGAGCTTATTTTCGGCCTTTGGGTCGTTCGGATAGTGCTTCTCCTTCAGGACTGATCGATCCATGCCAGCGTGGATATCCAGCAACAGCATTTCTGCCGCCCGAAGTTGTTTGGCGGTGTTTCCACCCCGAAGGACTGCCAGAGCCTTTTCTCCATCGGGCGTTGGGACCAACACTCCGCCCCTGTTCGAGTGCTCCAATAGCAACCACGGGCTGAGAGGGCCATCGTTTACCTTCGTGAGGCCGAGAATCGCGTACCGCCGCTGGCAGTTTTCGATTTCGAGACTCGCCCTTTCCGCTTCAGAGGAGACAACCCATCCGAACTGGACCACCGCGCGAGCCGATCCCACGAGTGCACTTGCTCCACGCACCAGTTCAGGATCCATCCGTTCAGGAAGCCGAGGAGGATTCCTGGAGTTCCCCGTCTTCTTCAGGTGGTGTAGCGCCCAAATCGAGCAACCCAGGGTGTCATGCAGGGCAAAGATGGTTGCTGTGAGAATGCGCGTTTCGGTGTTCGAGTTCTCATCCTCACCGTGCACGGCATTCAGGGTATCGAGGAAGAGAACGGCAGGCCGGTCTCGGGTGGTGCGCATGGCATCAGCCAGCTCGAAGGCAAGACCTGAAAGATGGAGTGCGGCGGCAGGCCCATCAAGTGCTTCAAGAATTGTCCTCGCTCGGACCATGATCCTGAGGTTTTGATCTAGGAGGTCGTCATGAATCGATGTCCATGCGTCGCCGTAGCTCTCCCGAATGGCTATTAATCGACGGTGAATCACATTCCTGTCGTCCTCCAAAGACAGCACACCTGCGCCTGCTGGGCCGTAAGTTGGCATTCCTAGGACCGGAAGTCCTGTGGCCATTCCAACAGCAATAGCGAGGCTCAGGATGCTTTTCCCGTGGCCTGGATGACTGGCCACAATTCCAAATGACACTTTTGGGAGGAAGGGACGAATTAACCATTCTGCATCTGGCACAGGCTTGTCCTTCAAGTCTGACCAACGCAAGAGTTCCAATGACTGCCTGTGCTTCGGCACCTTTTTGGCCGATGGTGAATCTTCTGATTGGGCCTTCGAATTCGTGCCAGGTTGTATCTTTTGACCCCGGCTCTCTGAAGTGAATTCCAGCATGTTTCGAAGGTCATGCCAGTGATTCCCAGTCGTTTTTGAGCCGGGGCAGGTGGCATGTTGGCATCCTGCACTCACCGCACCATCGCGAAATTGAATCAGAAAGGCTGACCTGCCATCAGACGCTCGCCATGGACAATAGATTTCGTAGATTGTCCCAACCTTGTAGGGCCTTGGACCCACTGCATCAGGGAAGTGACGGCCAACAAAATCATGCAGATTGAATGCGGAACGAGCCCCAGGTTCTTCGGCGGGAGGGGGCTGGCTCTCCATTGGACCCGCAAAGACTTCCAGAAGTGCAGTGGGGACTGCCAACAGTGGGTCAGGCACCTTGATCAGCTTGGACATCCGATGTGGCCTGTCGGGCGTGTTGTCCCCCTTACGGGCAGGTGTGCCAGGAATCTTGGTTACGCGAGATGGGTTATAAACCGACGTGTCAATTTTCACCTTCGTCGTAGAGAATTTCTCATCCAGGACTTCCAGACAGCGCTTCAGTAGGTCGTTGTCCTCAGCGGGAAGATCGACCAGATGGAGAAGGTGGAACCCATTCCCTGAATCTATGACTACTGGATCAGGCCAACCCTGGGTCCTGAGCCATTCACGAACCTCATATGCCACCTTCCCTGCGGCCTTCTTTTCCTGATCCGTGGAACTGATTCCTGAGGGTCGAACCGGGTCGATGTCGATGAGGATCCATCGCCTTTTTTCAATATCACGGTCGCTCGTAGAATCACCCTTCTCAGCCTTTTTGGTCCGGTTGTAGGCCCTGGCGTGAAGATCTCGAAGCACTGGGTTCAGGGTGATGTAATACCCCTGAGCATCGAGAATCCCTTCGAATTCGGTCACCAGTTCATCAAGGTGATCAGTGTCGAAGTAGCCGGTCCTGGTCTCCGGGTACCGTGAGTTCCTTAATCGGGCGACCAGGACCCTGACTTCAGCCACTTGGCCAGGCTCTAGGAACAAGCGAAGTGCCTTCTGCCTGACGACAATTAGCCGTCCCCACTGACGACAACTACAACTCCCCAC
>Ga0214167_1000738_pt1 | contig 14784 bp, 15 predicted proteins | sample TroBogypolimnion_45_FD_153006 | JGI IMG/M metagenome (GOLD analysis project Ga0214167, IMG submission 153006) | Freshwater microbial communities from Trout Bog Lake, WI - Practice 18AUG2009 hypolimnion v3 | ecosystem: Environmental > Aquatic > Freshwater > Lake > Hypolimnion/Profundal zone ... | reverse complement strand
AAGCGACGTCGATTCGAAAGTTTCCGCGTGAAATTCCACCATTTGAAAAACACCAACTCGCTACGCCATTTGATTACGAGTTATTCAGACCATCCTTAACAAACATACATGCAGATAGTGCAGATTCTTTTAGAAAAGTCGGCGCTGATCAATGGGCGTACTTCTCCGGATCTCACTTCTGCCCGGCATGTCTTGGAGAATCTGCGGGCGTATGGAAGATATCGTGGAAATTACCATGGACATTCGCATGTATGAAGCATGGATCATTGCTACATGACAGATGTCCAGATTGCGCCGAGAGATCAGGCAGCGGGAAACGTGATAGTTCTCTATCTCCCCCGTTCCTTTCGAGAGTTGCACGTCCGGAGTACTGTGGGAATGTAATATCTGGCGGGAGGAGCATCCCTGGCAAGGGTGGAGTTCCCTGTGGATGTAAACTATCTGCAATTGATATAGATGGCAGTTCCTTAACTGAAGAAATACTCGCAACACAGTCTGTCATAAATGATTATATAACTTCACCTGACAAGATTGATAGTGGTGCTTCGAGACTCTTCTTCGAAGAAATGCGATCCATGAGTTCATTGATACTTTACCGATCCGAGGTGGACGACTTCCCAGAGCTGCCACACGACATTAGACTTGCAATTGCTGACCACATCGAGCTTAGGAACAAAGCTCAAGAGGATCGAAAAGCTGGGAAGGGTAACAACCGTCCACGAATGTATTACGGTGCTCCAACAAGTTCCAAAATAATGGCTGCAGTAGCAAGTGCGGCATTTTCTATTGTTAGTATTAAAGATCCTGAAAAACTTCGGGAAGCAATTAAAGTGCTTGGTAAAAGAACATGTGTAAGAAGTTCTTCATACAGGTATTCTGTTCCTGACTATTTTAATTTTAGTCCGCGTCTGAAAGCGGCGTTCATGTCTACTATTGCGATACGAGGATCTTTTGATAGAAGGGCAGGTTTCAAATCGCATTTGCATTTGGAGGTTGAAGAGAAGAAGGCCGAAGTTAGTATGGTGCGGTACACAGCTAAAAACCTCCCTCAGCTAATGCCAGCGAGTATTTTTGAGAAAGATTTTGTAGACCTATTTCCAAATGTGTATGAAAGGTTTGCTAGAAGATTTTGTTCTATAGCAGCTGTTAAGATTTTGGGTTATTCATGGGAAGAATCAACGAAATTACTTGGTCTTCCCATTGTAAAGAAAAGCTCAAATCAAAGGTGCATTACCATTTTAAATAATAATAAAACATATGATGTGTTTGTAGAAAAGTTATATAAATGGATCGAAAATATCTCAAATCACGAAAATATAACTGACTACGTCTATCTTAAGGATGCTTTAAAGGATTTTACAGACTTTCCGATTAAGCGCTGGGAGCATATTTGCTCGGTAAGCTCAGTTAACCCAGGTCGAAAAGGAGGTAGAAGCAAATATGCTGCCACTTGGCTATGGAGTGAACTGACGAGTGGTGACTGGACTTTGGCGCCGGCGATGAAATCATTTCCTCAGGTTAAACATCACCATGACTTTTATACTGCGTTTCTCAAAGAATTTTTGCCTCAATTAGTTGTTGCACTAAGGGAGGAAGGCAAGTTAATGATTGCAGATTTAAGATAATTTAATATTTAGAAAATGTCGTCATCATCTTGAACATCGTCAACTATTCTAAAGGTTGACTCCGGAATAATTGGATGATTTTCATCAGAATCAGAGTTGCGACCGGCCACCGGCATGTGATAGAACGGATCAGATGCTATTTCCTTCATCTCGGCATCCGGTAAATACGGAGCAGCTATTGAAGGTTTATCGCGCGCACTGGCAGCGGCGTTAATCATATTCACTGCAGCTAACTTCCTTTCTTTTCTTCCCAAAGTTTGTTGCTCGTCGATACGATTCAATATAGTATGAAGCGTCTTTTCGAGTTCCTTTTTATTATTGATATTTCCTCCATTATCCAAAATTAGTGATTTCGCATAACTTATCGTCATTTCATTGAATGGACGGTGTGTCGGTCCCATGCCTGTCCACTTTAGTTCATGCCAACGATTAAAGTTATGATCATAGAATGCTATAAAACTGCGATCACGGGGATCGTACCGCAGTGGCCATTTGCCGTTCATCTGTGTGTAATGTGATTTCTTATCCCTGTAATCATTTAAGATATCGCCATCGTAATTTAGATTTTCATAGCCGATACCATAATGTTGTATGGTTCGCCATGCAGTAGGTAATAACTCGTAGTAGAGATTTTTATCATTCGGTACATAAAGGAAACCTGCGCGGGCTACTCCTTCTTCGAACATTTGATTTGGACATATGTGTAAATCCGGAATATTTGGTAATGAAAGACCATCATGATGTCTTTTTTGCCAATAGGTGGCAACCCATTCGCCAAACTTCATATCGATTTCATCTAAGAACCAAAATGAAGATTCAGTAACTTCTTTTCCGCGAGACCAAACGTCTGGACCTTTATATCCATCAAGATTCAATAGAAAGGATTCCCTAATTGTTTTAAAAATTCTTTCAACATGGGCTTTGTCTGTGGGGGTGTATGGTCTGGCGATATATAGATTTATACCTAAATACCGACATGCATTTGAAAATGCTTCAGATAAGAATACTCGTCCACGATCAACTATCACTGATTCAGGATGAAGAAAAGGAATTGCAGCCAATGGTATTCCAGTTGAATCGCCTTCAACTTCTATAATTATATTTTCTGGAATTCCAATATAAGACCACTCTGAATTTTTATTCCATTCGTAGCTTTTGTACTTCGGCTTTATTATGTCTGCCAACAGGAAGGCCGCATCCACTGATTTGGTGCTAACCGGAGTAAATCTCCAACCAACTATGGATCGCGTAAAAAGATCTATTGCAATTGTTAATTCAACAGGTATCCACTGAAAAGAATACGGATCCATCGCATACACATCCAATGGTGTTGAATCTATAAGCACCATTTCACCTGGTCGCGTAGCAGTAAAGTGAGAATAGGGTTTGTCTGGCCTGTTTGCGATACTCCTTCGTTGCTTTGCTGGACCAAATTGTGATCTTCCTTTTGCTAGCTCATTCAGGCGACGATTGAAGGTTGCCTCAGAGGGCAATTTAATATTATCATCGGGGAATTTTTTATCCAGTTCTTCTTCTACAAGTCTACGTATTCTTTGCTTGCTCGTATTTGATTCTTCAGTAAGATCATCTAGTATTTGTATAATTACTTTTTGGATCCTACTATCAAGTTTTGCCGTGCCTATTCTAAATTTCCGGTGATCAACAAGACCATTTATACCGCGTTCCTCATAGGATTTTTTTTGATACCATAATGTTCGAGAACTAACATTTAGTTCTTTTGCTTTTGCATCGAATCGACTATTTAAAGTCGTTTTAGTGGGATCGTATTCAATGCGTGGTTCAGTTGTCAGCGCGTCTGATGGCGTTCCTGATCTGTAGCCTGTTATAGCTTCGAGAAGCTCTTCAGCTAATGCCTTTGCTTCCCTTTCATCCGATTTTGATAAGCCTTCAACAAAAAGTGGTTCATTGCTAATATTCTCATCTTTTGATTTATAAGACTCAGAGGTTGCTAGTTCCCTTATGCCTATTCGCAAAACTTCACCTTTGCCGGAGCGTGCAACTATGATTGAACCTGCAAAAGATTCAACTATATATTTAGTTGTTTCAAATTCAAATTCCGATCCAATGGATAGTCGAGTACTATTTTTCATTGTGATATTTTTTTATACTAAATTGTTTGCTTTTTTCCCCAATCCATACCTCAGTATCGTTATTCAATAGTTGGTTCATATCGAACTTCAGTATTCTCATCCACATAAGATGAAATAATGTTGGCCTAGCGATAGTGGGGTTAATTATTGAGGACAGTAATTCTTTAATTTTTATCTTGTTATCTATTTGACTTACAATTTCTATTGCGAAAGTTTGGAAGTTTGGTGGCTTGCGTCGGTATCCTGCAAGCCAGTTCAAGTTAGCTAGAAAAATTGGGTCCGGATTGGTCATTGCTATGTACTGCCATCCAAGATCTTCACAAAGTGCGCAACAGGCTAATTTCGCTGTTTGAGCGGACTTGCTATTGAGAGTTGCTTTAGATCTAACGTTTAACAGCAAACGTTTTCCATCACTTAACCATATTAGGTAGCGCGGGGTGTGATGGAGCCTTTCTCCTTCGAATTTGAATGTAAGCTCAAATGGTTTTGGTAATATGGCCTTGATTTGTTGATCGAAGTCAATTTGCTTGAGCGCGAACATCTCAAGTCGACTCGAATACCAAATCATCTGATTCAATTGGGACATCCAAAAGAGACCAGGGATATTGTTTTGTTTGGGATGGGCTGTGGGTGCTACGTGCTGTTTGAGTTCATCGCGCTCAAAATTTGCAATCAAGGCTGATTCGCGCCTTAGCACTTTCTTGTCAGAAGCAAGTGTGAAAGAAACAAGCAGGTCACTAGCGTTCAGTTCCATAGTCCGCACCACCTTCGATGTGATGGGTGCAGTCTATCAGAACTTGTGCAAAGTTGTGATTGGTTTTTGCTTTAGTGCAAAATTGCTGAAATTAATCTTGATTGACTGCAATCTTCACTGATTCCCTACAAGGTGACAGCATCAAACCACCTGTCCCATTTTGAAGATCGGCAGGTACATGGCGACGACAATGCCGCCAATGATGGTGCCCAAGAGCACAATGATGATGGGCTCCATCAGGCTGGATATGCCGGCCACCATGTCATCCACCTCGGCTTCATAAAAATCGGCGCATTTGCCCAGCATGTGGTCGATCGAGCCCGATTCCTCGCCGATGGAACACATTTGTATCACCATGGACGGAAACAAGTTGGCGTTGCTCATGGCGGCGGTCAGGGCTGTTCCGGTGGAGACCTCCTGCTGAATCTTCTGCGTGGCGTGCAGGTAGACGATATTGCCGGCGGCGCCGCCCACCGAGTCCAGCGCTTCGACCAGAGGCACACCGGCGGCAAACATGGTGGCCAGGGTGCGGGTCCAGCGCGCGATGCACGACTTTTCCACCAGGGCGCCGAAGATGGGTAGCTTGCGCATCAGGCGGTCCATGAATTCCTGGACCTTTTCGTTGCGTTTCCAGGATTCCAGAAAGAAGTAAACACCACCGCCCACGCCGCCAAAAATTAAATACCAGTAGCTGACAAAAAATTCGCTGATGGCAATGACCACCAGCGTGGGTCCGGGCAACTCGGCACCAAAACCGGCGAACACCGTCTTGAACGATGGCACCACAAAAATCATGATCACGGCGACCACCACAAAGGCCACGATCAGCACCGAGATAGGGTACATCAGGGCCGACTTGATCTTGGACTTGATGGCCTCGGTTTTTTCCATGTAGACCGCCAGCCGATCCAACAACTGGTCCAGAATACCGGCGGCCTCACCGGCCTCGACCAGGTTGCAATACAGGTTGTCGAAGTACAGCGGGTACTTGCGAAACGCGGTGCTCAGCGAGGTGCCGGTTTCGACGTCGCCGCGTATATCATTGAGTAGCTTGGTGACGCTGACATTGGGATTGCCCCGGCCGACAATGTCAAAGGCCTGCAACAAGGGCACACCGGCCTTCATCATGGTCGCCAACTGGCGTGTAAAGATTGCCATGTCCTTGGGCTTGATGGCCTTGCCCGAACGCATGCGGCGCTTCTTGATCTTGGTCGGTGTGACACCCTGGCGGCGCAGGGCAGCCTTGACCTGGTTTTCGCCGCCGGCCCGAATTTCCCCGCGCACCTGCTTGCTGTTGCGGTCCTTGCCTTCCCACTCGTAAACCACTTCCTTGTTGTTTACCGTTTTAGTGGTGGCCATGGGTTCCCTTGGGTTGCTGCTTATTCATTCGTGACAGCCAGAACTTCTTCCAGGGAGGTCAGTCCCAAGCGCACCTTGTGCAGGCCCGATTGCCTCAGGGAACGCACGCCTTCGAGTTCGGACTGCTTGGCAATGTCGAGTGCGCTGCCGTCGGCCAAAATAATGCGCTGAATCGCCTCGGTGATCGGCATCACCTGGTAAATGCCCAGGCGGCCCTTGTAACCCATATTGCAGACCGAGCAGCCGACCGGGTGGTAAGGCTTCCAGCTACCGTCCAGCGCCTCAGGCGCAAAGCCGGCATCCAGCAGCGCTTGGCGTGGAATCTCGGCGGGCTGGCGGCAGTTCATGCACAACCTGCGTGCCAGGCGCTGGGCCGTAATCAGGATCACGCTGGAGGCGATGTTAAAGGGCGCTATGCCCATGTTGCGCATGCGCGTCAGCGTGGCCGGCGCATCGTTGGTGTGCAGGGTGGACAGCACCAGGTGTCCGGTTTGCGCCGCCTTGATGGAAATGTCGGCCGTTTCCAGATCGCGGATTTCACCGACCATGATGATGTCCGGGTCCTGGCGCAGAAAGGACTTCAGGGCCACGGCAAAGCTCAGGCCGGCCTTTTCATTGACATTGACCTGGTTCACGCCGGGCAGGTTGATTTCAGAAGGGTCCTCGGCCGTGGCGATATTGACGCCCGGCCGGTTCAGCAGGTTCAGGCAGGTGTAAAGCGACACCGTCTTGCCGGATCCTGTGGGGCCGGTCACCAGAATCATGCCGTAGGGCCGCTCAATGGCCTTGAGCAGGCGCTCCTTTTCTTCCGGCTCGTAGCCCAGCGCATCAATCCCGAGCTTGGCGCTGGACGGGTCCAGAATCCGGATCACGATCTTTTCGCCAAACAGGGTGGGCAGGGTGCTGACGCGGAAATCGATGACCCGGTCGGGCCCAACCTTGAGCTTCATGCGCCCGTCCTGCGGAACCCGCTTTTCCGAGATGTCCATACGCGAGATCACCTTGATGCGCGAGGCCAGCTTTTCCTTGATGGCCACCGGCGGACTGGCGATTTCGCGCAACTGTCCATCGATGCGAAAGCGCACGCGGTAGGTGTGTTCGTAGGGCTCAAAGTGCAGGTCGGAGGCGCGCATGCTAAAGGCATCCAGCAGCATCTTTTGCAGAAAGCGCACCACCGGCGCATCTTCCACCTCGGCCGTGGCCTGCTGAGTCTCGATGATGGAGTCCGAGGCGTGGTCATCAAACTCGAAGTCGCCACCGATGATGCTTTCCATCGCCTCGCTGGCCGAGACCGAGTTGGCGTCGACCATTTTGGACAGCTTGTCGTATTCCGCGATGATCCAGTCCACGCCCATCTGGGTGGAGAATTTGATTTTCTCGGCGGCACGCTGATCGCTGGGATCCGCCGTGGCCACCATCAGCCGGTTGTTGCGCTTGCTCAGCACCACCAGGCGGAAATCCTGGCAGGTCTTTTGGTCCAGCAAGCCCTTGGGCAGACGCTGGGTATCTATGGCGTCCAGATTGACCAGGGGCGCGGCAAAGGCCTGCGACAGGGTGTGGGCCAGGTCTGAAGCGGATACGACACCGGAGCCGACCAACTCCGAGATGAAGCTGGTCTTGTTGGCCAGCGATTTGCTGTAAATGTCTTCGGCGGCCTTTTGCCCCAGCTTGCCGGCCGCGACCATGGCGCGTCCAATGCCAGGCAGCGCGATCCCGTTGGAATCTTGCAGCAGTGAATCGACGAGGGTGGCCATGGGCTACAGCATAGCGAAAAATATCAGCGCGTCAGGCTGGCAAAGGCCGCACCGGCCTGGTCCTTGGCAGAAAGGCGCGGCACCAAGCCACCCAGCTGCCAATCAATCGCCAGCGTCGCGTCATCCCAGGCAATGCAGCGTTCATGCTCGGGTGCATAGTATTCGGTGGTCTTGTACAAAAATTCTGCGGTCTCGCTCAACACCACAAAGCCATGGGCCAGGCCGGCCGGTATCCACAGCTGGCGCTTGTTCTCCGCACTCAGAATCTCGCCCACCCATTGGCCAAAGGTAGGTGAACCCTTGCGAATGTCCACCGCCACATCCAGCACCATGCCCTGCGTCACCCGCACCAGCTTGCCCTGGGGCTGCTGCACCTGGTAATGCAGGCCGCGCAGCACGCCCTGGGACGATTTGCTATGGTTGTCCTGCACAAACTGCGTCTTGACACCGGTGGCTTGCTCAAACACCTGGTGGTTGAAGCTCTCAAAGAAGAAGCCGCGCTCGTCGCCGAACACCTTGGGTTCGAGCAGCATCACATCGGCGATTTTTGTGGGAGTGGCTTTCATCCGTAGACCTTTTCGCTCAGCAGTCGCAGCAGGTATTTGCCGTAACCCGACTTGGCCAGGGGCTTGGCCAGGGCTTCGAGCTGGGCATTGTCGATCCAGCCTTGGCGCCACACGATTTCCTCGGGCGCTGCCACCTTCAGTCCCTGGCGGTTTTCAATGGTGTAGATGAACTGACTGGCCTCCAGCATGGACTCATGCGTGCCGGTGTCCAGCCAGGCATAGCCGCGGCCCATGGTCTGCACGTCGAGCTGATTTTTTTCCAGATACAGGCGGTTCAGATCGGTGATCTCCAACTCGCCGCGCGGGCTGGGTTTCACCTGTTTAGCCAGCTCCACCACCTGGCTGTCATAGAAGTACAGGCCGGTGACGGCATAACGGCTCTTGGGCGCTGTGGGCTTTTCTTCCAGGCTGATGGCCCGGCCCTGGGCGTCAAACTCCACCACGCCATAGCGCTCGGGGTCGTTCACCGCATAGGCAAACACCGTCGCACCATGGGTCTGCTGGCTGGCACCTTGCAGCAGCGTGGCAAAGTCATGGCCGTAAAAGATGTTGTCGCCCAAGACCAGCGCGCTGGGTGCGCCGTCCAGAAACTTCTCGCCAATCAAAAAGGCCTGGGCCAGGCCGTCGGGTGAGGGCTGCACCGCGTATTCAATGCGTATGCCCCATTGGCTGCCATCGCCCAGCAGCTGTTCAAAGCGCGGCGTGTCCTGCGGTGTGGAAATCACCAGCACCTCGCGAATGCCGGCCAGCAGCAGCACACTCAAGGGGTAATAAATCATGGGCTTGTCGTAGATGGGCAGCAATTGCTTGCTGACCACTTGCGTGACCGGATAGAGCCGGGTGCCCGAGCCCCCCGCCAGGATGATGCCCTTTCGCTGTTTAGCGCTGGTGTTTTCTTGCGTTGCCATGGTTATGGTTTCCCTGTGATTTCTGTCAGCATGCGCGCCACACCACTCTGCCAATGCGGCAGGGTCAAACCAAAGGCTTCTCTGAGCTTGGCTGTGTTCAGGCGCGAATTCAATGGCCGCTGGGCCGGTGTCGGATAGCTGGCCGTGCTGGTGGCTGCCACTTGCTCGGGCCCGGCCTTGAGCTTGTGGCCCAGTGTCTGTGCCGTCTCCAGCACAAACTTCGCATAGCCATGCCAGTTGGTTTCGCCACTGGCAACGCAGTGGTAGAGTCCGGCCAGTTCCGGTTTGGCGACGGCTGCACGGATGACATGGGCCGTGACGTCGGCCAGTAGTTCGGCCGATGTGGGTGCTCCAAACTGGTCGTCGATCACGGTGAGCGATTCGCGCTCGGAGGCCAGGCGCAGCATGGTCTTGGCAAAGTTGCCGCCGCGTGCGGCATAGACCCAGCTGGTGCGCAGCGTGATGTGTTTGGGGTTGGTCGCAACGGCCTGTTCGCCCTCGAGCTTGGTCTGGCCGTAGACGCTCAAGGGGCCGGTAGCATCGCTCTCTTGCCAAGGCGCGCTGCCGCTGCCATCAAACACATAGTCGGTGGAGTAGTGAATCAGCCAGGCATTGAGCTTGAGGGCTTCGGCCGCCAGCACGCCGGGAGCCAAGGCATTCAGGCTGCGGGCAAATTCGGGCTCGGATTCCGCCTTGTCCACGGCCGTGTGCGCCGCAGCATTCACGATGACGTCGGGCTTGACCGCCTGCACCGTGGCCGCCAATCCGTCCAAATCGCTGAAACTCCCGCATAAGCCTTGCGGATTCTGGGCCGAATCAAAATCCAGCGCCACCACTTCGCCCAGCACCGACAGGCTGCGCTGCAGTTCCCAACCCACCTGACCGCCACGTCCAAAAAGAAGGATCTTCATGCTGCAACCGCCTCGGTGCCATATTGCTGGCTGACCCAGTCGCGGTAGCCGCCGCTTTGCACATTGGCCACCCAATCCGGGTTGTCCAGGTACCACTGCACGGTCTTGCGGATGCCGGTATCAAAGGTCTCGGCCGGCTTCCAGCCCAGTTCCTTTTCAATTTTTGATGCGTCGATGGCATAGCGCCGGTCGTGGCCGGGGCGGTCCGTCACATAGGTGATCTGGTCCACATAAGGCTTGCCGTCGGCGCGGGGCTTCAACTCATCGAGCAGGGCGCACACGGTGTGCACGATTTCCAGATTGGGTTTCTCATTCCAGCCGCCCACGTTATAGGTCTCACCCAAGGCACCCGCCTCCAGCACGCGGCGGATGGCGCTGCAGTGGTCCTTCACATACAGCCAGTCCCGGATCTGCTGGCCGTCGCCATACACCGGCAGGTTCTTGCCGGCCTGGGCGTTGACGATGATCAGCGGGATCAGCTTTTCGGGGAAGTGGAACGGGCCGTAGTTGTTGGAGCAGTTGGTGGTCAGCACCGGCAGACCGTAGGTGTGGTGGTAGGCGCGTACCAGGTGGTCGCTGGCCGCCTTGGATGCCGAATACGGGCTGTTGGGCTCGTAGCGGTTGGTCTCGGAAAAGGCCGGGTCGGTCTTGGACAGCGAGCCATAGACCTCGTCGGTGGAAACATGCAGAAAGCGGAAGGCGGTCTTTGCATCGGCCTCCAGGCCGCCCCAATAAGCGCGCACGGCTTCGAGCAGATTGAAGGTGCCGACGATATTCGTCTGGATGAATTCACCGGGCCCGGAGATGCTGCGGTCCACATGGCTCTCGGCGGCGAAGTTCAGCACGGCGCGGGGCTGGTGCTGGGCCAGCAGCGACGCGACCAGGGCCGCATCACCGATGTCGCCCTGCACAAAAATGTGGCGAGCGTCACCGTTGAGCGAGGCCAGGTTCTGCAGATTGCCAGCGTAGGTCAGCTTGTCCAGGTTGATGACGGGCTCGTCCGATTGCGCCAGCCAGTCCAGAACAAAATTGCTACCGATAAAGCCGGCTCCGCCAGTGACCAAGATGCTCATTATTCCATTCCCCAAAAAATACGGTTATTGTCACCTACGCGGGGTTCCAAAAGCTGGGGTGTTGCGGCCGACTTAGACTGACCCTGTGCAAATCAGTTGAAATCGCGGCGCCACGCGGGTTACCTGACCGAGGGGGTGGGTCACTGGTAATCGGCAGCCTGGGTCAAGTTCGTGTCGGCGCTAACAAACAGTCGTTGGTCCCAAATTACCTGCTGGTTTTTAGCAACCAAAATCCTGGTGGCATCTGGATGTACGGGGTTCACTATGGCATTCCATTCGAGCTTGGCGGCAACAGATGGCACCAGCAAGACCGCGCTCCTGGCCTCTTTCAGCCACCGGTCGCCGAAGTTGCGGGCAATGGAGACGTCCTCGGTATCCCAACCTGCAGGCAGTGAGCTTTTGTCTTGGCGTTCTACTGCCACATCGGCCGGTACATCGGCAACGACATAGCAGTGTGTAGAAGGTACGCGCCCAATATTGGCGTGGACCAATATTTCCAGCATGCAGCAAGCGTAGCTCAACGAGCCGTAGATGGCCGGCTTGCCCGGGCTGTTCCAGCGCCCACCAACCATTGCAGCACCCGTACCGTCCCACAGTGCATGACGGCTGTCCCCAATCCGGAAGATCTGCATCAGGCGGAAATGCCGTAGAAGAGCTTCCACAGCAACTCTTCGACACGCCGGGCGCCCAGCTCGGTCATGGATACATCTAGAGGCGTGCTTCCCTTGAGCATCGGGTGCGACGTATTCATGAACACGCGAGCATCGTCTTCACTGTCCCAAACGTATTGTGCAGTGGCAAAAATCCGTGCAAGACGCTCTGTCTTTTCGGACTCATCCGGGCTCAAACTCACCTTGCGGCGCTTGTAAGTTGCTTCAGGAATGATTCGATAAATCAGCTTTTTGCGATCATCGGCGCTGGAGAAAAAGCGCGCTACGCTTGATCTCAACGCATCCTTGGGGAGTCCATGTGAGACCAGTTCATCCAATTCCGCAAAAGAATGTGGAGCCGTGGCGAGCGACATAACGGAAGCAATTCGTTCGGGTGAAACAAGGACCATGGCGCTCTCTATTGAGTATCAGTTGATACCTATATCATAGATCAATTGCATCTTTTGTGTTCGTTATTGTCAGAGCAATCGAAGCGGTGGAGGGGATGCAAAGGAGGTCGTGGCATGAAGATCGGCCTCATAATACGTACGAACGTAATTTTTTGAGTAGGCTATGGCAAAAAATGATCCGATTAAACGATCGCCTGGACGTCCCGCTACCTATGCCAACGCAGTCGAGCGCGCGAGGGCATGGCGTCAGCGTCAAAGAGAACTGATTGCTCAGGCACAACAACCAGTTGCGCCCATCGTCATCGAGAGGATCATTGAAAAGCTAGTCGAGATTCCCGTTGATCGAAATTTCAAGTCCCACCGCAATATGGCCTCGGTGGCGATACCAGATGCCAATAAATTAGCCTCGTTGCTTAATGCTAAATTCACTACCTACGCAGGGGCCGATCAGGCAAAGAAGCTAAGGGTGAATTCAGCGCGTGCGGCCACTACCGCGAGTGAAATATTAGGATTGTTTGACGCCTGGGAGGGCGTACCTGAAGCCGAAAAAGCCTTTCTTGAGCAGGTTTGCCATTTCTTCGAGAAGTTGCAAGTAGTCTTGGAAGTCAGTCAGCACAGCGCCAAACTGGCTAAAGCCAAGGCCGATGCAGCAAATGAAGCCAAGCATGAAGCCAGAATTGCAGATGCCATCCGACTCACGTTTGGAAGAGAGATCGACTTGGCCCGAGTTACATCGATAGCCAAAGACCTGCAAGAGTTCGCGAGTCGCAAGGTTGGCGACGCGCAAGCCAAACGCCTTGGGGTTGACCGGGCTTTCTTCTTTTTGAACCGCGTAGATGAATTGCGGCGTGCCGTAAAAAGCGCAGACGTCACAAGGATCGCCAAGGAGATTGCTGAAGTCAGGTTGGATGTAGGCGCGAATGGACGCAGATGGAAGGACGGAGAAGAACTATGCTATTCAGCTGGCTGGCAAGATTTCATTAATTACGTACGCACGAAAGTTGCCTAGGACGAGACTGACCGGGATTCAAAAAAAAGCTCAAGGATGATCCACGAAAAAAGCCTCGCTATCCTGGACAACGATACGCTGGCGGCCGCACGCCTTTTCAAGTCACTCATCGTCGACAAGTATCCGGTCTAATGCGTGATGGTCTACGGTAGCCTCGCCCGTGGCACCCAACGGCCGAACAGCGATGTTGAAGTAGTCGTGCTCCTAGAAGGTGAGCGTGACCAGACTATGCAAACGAAATTCGATATGGCCGACATCGCATTCGACGTTCCGATGGAAACCAGCGTCTACATTTCGCCGCTGCCGATTTGGCGCGATCAGCGGGAACACCCTGAGGACTTTTCGAATCCGGCATTGCTCAGGAACATGGCCAGGGACGGGATTGAAGTGTGAGCTTTTCTATTGACACGACTTCGATCTACTCGACGCAGGAGTTGGCCAGGAAGATCAAGGCTGTACAGGGGATGCACAGAAGGGTGGTGGCGTAGGCAAAGGGTCATTGTGGTGAAACGATGTTTGGTGTATAAACACCGATAACCCAAACAGGAAGGACCTATGAAAACAGTACGCTGGAACATCGCGGTATCAAAAGACACGGATCAGTCCGTTCGTATGTTGATGGCCACACAAGGGGGTGGCCGCAAAGGTGACCTGTCACGCTTCATCGAAGAGGCCGTGCGGAGCTATCTTCTGAAGTCGCTCAAAGCCATTCCGGCGTTCGCAAATTCCACAGACGCTGAGCTGATCGTTGCGCGCGATTGTCTCGCACTGGCCCAACCAGGCGTGGCGCCGGATCAGGTTCCAAGTTCGCTTTTAGAAATGATTCAAAGACACGCAACAGATGCGGTATCTGGTCGAAACGATATTGATGTCGATGGCACGTTCGCACGGTCTGAGATGTATTTTTTACACTGGAACAGACGCACCAACGAATGGTCCGAAGGTATTGCAGAGCCGGACAAAGCATCTGATGGCAAGCGCGGTGGATGGATCTTCTTCGAAGTCTCCGCGCCAACCATGGCCACTGCCAAGGAAATGTGCGAGAAGTACATTACGAGCAAAAAGGCTTCATTTAAAGGCGGAATAGTTACCCTTTTGGATGCGTCTACTGCCGTGGTTGGCGAATCCAAAATTGCGTATTGAGTGCATCCGATCATGCACAAACCCCCAAACTGACGCCTTCGTGCAACGTAGCGCAGAGGCCCAAGCCAAAGCGGCTCAAGCCTTCGCGCAACTGCTTAACATCGCAGAAACGCGGGACGCGGGCCAAGTCCGCACGATCGCACGGTTCCTTGCGGCGACATACAACGGCACAGAATTCTCATTCGATCTGTTTGATTTGAGGACGCTGGACATCGCCATCAGCGACGACATAACCTCGATCTACTTAACTCAGGAGCTGTACAGGAAGATCAAGGCGGTGGCGGGGATGCGCAGACGATTTGCATATGTGGACTAACCTACTTGCTAAGACCTACCAAGTAGGTTAGAGTAATCGCATGTAGAAACGAACCCACCATTGCAGGCTGATTGTGGTGAAAACCTTGGTGCAGGTCGGCAAAGTACGCGCGACAAATTCGGCTCGACTTGGAGCTTCCGCGCTGGGAATGGAACTAGCAGAAATGCTGGCGGTGCTGATGGCACTGACACCGAG
>Ga0214167_1000723_pt1 | contig 15052 bp, 13 predicted proteins | sample TroBogypolimnion_45_FD_153006 | JGI IMG/M metagenome (GOLD analysis project Ga0214167, IMG submission 153006) | Freshwater microbial communities from Trout Bog Lake, WI - Practice 18AUG2009 hypolimnion v3 | ecosystem: Environmental > Aquatic > Freshwater > Lake > Hypolimnion/Profundal zone ... | reverse complement strand
CCGATAGCCCAATGGCAGAGGCAGAGGACTTAAAATCCTCCAAGTGTGGGTTCGACCCCCACTCGGGGCACCAGGGTTAGTTAACATTTCACAATCGCTGACCGCACAAATGCTCACAGGGCCTTCCTTTTCGGGTTCTTGCCTGGGCATTTTGCTCTCTAGTTGGCGTCGTTTCTGTTAAATCGCCTTATCTCAGGGCTTCATCACCTCTATAACGCAAAAAGGCCGCCCCTAAGGGCAGCCCTGATCAACCTCTTCTACTTCTTCGTCTTCTTTTTTCCTTCGATTATTAGGCCGGCGGAGGATCTGCTATCCCGAGTATCTCTCCAGTTTCAAGATCCACCGTTAGCCCCATCTCCTGCAGGGCCTTTACCGCTTCGCGCTCTTGCCTGTTCGGCTTTAAGGGTTGATGGTGGGAGCGCCCTTTGTTGGCGAAAATAGTTTGGCCTCTGGCCTATCAGGACCTGGAGCAGTGGGCCCAACTGACCCAGGTGGCGGTTGACCAGCAGGCTCGCCTGGTAGTCAAGCCTGCCCCTCCCCACCCACGCAGGCCCAGACCGGCTGGCCGGGTGAACCCCAACCCCTACAGCGTTTTGTAGTTTGAGATTCTTGGAGTTCGACCCCACCCTCAACCTGACAGGTCGACAGGGTTGGCTACCTGGAGCTACTTGCGCACCTCAACCTCCTGAGGACTGTTATCAAAGGTAGGCAACTTCTTGACTACCTTTTCCGCAAGGAGTACGTTATGAGTATGAGTACAGCAACCACCCCTGAACGTAGAGATGCGGCGCTTCCTGCGATCCCCTCCAAGAGGCTTGGGGATATGTCATCCAAAACTATTCGCGAGAGGCTTTCTAGGGATGCTGACTCACTTGTCCCCCTATCGTTCTACAACGAGGTTTATGCGTATGTTGTGCCTGCAGAAAAAGTCGCAACCTTACTCAAGTCACACGAAGATATGGTTCTACTCCTAAAAGATCTGAAGAGCGTTGCGCCTTACATCCAGGTCGCCGCAAATGCAGGGTTCACATTTACGCACATTCTCGATGAGATCTTGATGGACAACGAGAATGGGTCCGCAGCAGTTGATTTTTCTGGTATTGGTCGGCTTTTGTCCAAAACTCCGATCGCAATCGTGGGTAGTGACGAAGGCTTCCCAATAACATCCGTCAACTTAGGGGGAGTTAGATCATCAAAAGATGATGAGGATGAGGACTACGCACCATTCGATAGATTGTGAGCCAAGAGCCAGTTGTTGTGGACCCGTGGTATCCGAAAGATTACTGGGTACCACAAGCGGAGATGGGTCTGAGGCCGTTTCGATACGGCGATTTGTTCAATGCGCCATCGGTTGATTTTGATGGGGCTCCACTACTAGTTTCTCCACCCCCATTGTCTGGCGAAACCGAGGCAAAACCAGAACCCTGGCTAGGAGCTCTTGTACTTTCACCAAGTTGTGAAATAGGGGCGAAGTCTGGCAACGGTAAACCGATACTCGTCGCTCGAGTCAAAAATGCCTCAATGCTTGAACCGGGGCTTCTACCAAAGCTACAGCTTGGCTGGGAAACTGATGGACAGCACCAGAAGGTTGCGTTCGCGAAGCTGGCCTATCTCGGTCCGGTCACCTTCTCCACGAAGCACAACCTCCACAGTTTTATTGACTTCACCAAAACTGCCTGGGTTAACTTTGAGGATCTCCGCAAGGCCGGTCGAGTGGCAGCTTTAGATCACGAAGCTCGAGCTTGCCTCATCCGCCGCGAGATTAACTACAAGTACCGTTGGATACTCCCATTAGACACGATCAAGAGTTTTGAGACGGAGCGAATACGCAACGACGCCAACTATGTAGGGGTGAAACCCGGATGGATGCAGACTACGTAGCCACCTCTGCCTCAAACTGCCAAATGCTCTACAAAACCCACAACCGCGGAAAGGGCAATAAGTAATCATTTAAGAGCTTTACACACCCCCAACATTCAGAGAAAGCAAAACCCCGGCTCCTCCACTTAGGAAGAACCGGGGTTCATTTACTTACTCGTTTTATCTGCTTTCAACTATTTGTTTGTTTTTCACCAACAAATAGCGCTCCCAAATCACCCCTTAAAGCCGAACAGGCGCTCTTGGGCAGCTTTGATTCTGCGATTAGCTGCGATCGCTCTATTGCGAGTATGGCGTCTTGGAGTGCGGCTTCTTACTTCACGATCCTCATTCAATAAATACTTACCTGCTTGACGCAAACGCCATCTTTCAACCTCAACCAAGTTAGCTGCCATCGCATTAAACAGAACCACCATTCCTACCTTGGCACGACCCATAACTCTAAAAGTGCCACGGCGTACTGATTGTGTCGCTTCATCTTTGATCCTGGAAAATGCACTCTCGACTAAGTTGCGCCTGTTAACACTCCACTGGTGTTCGGCAGTACCGGGAACGTACGGCTGCCAATAAGGGATCTGCTCAAAAGGGACAGTGACAGAGGACTGTGCGCAGATCGCAGGTTTGGGTGAGTTCACAATCACCGGCAGCGCACTTCCAATCTGAATACGAGTTGGGCTACCTACCTTGCTGGAAGGCTTATTCGGGCAGGAGATTGCGCCCTTGGCTAAGTTCGATGCTGGGCAGTAGAACTTGATACTTCCATCTGCCTGACGACCCCCGCCATTTGCCTTGATCCGAAAGGGCTCACGTTGCGAGTTAAATGCCGCAACACTTGCACGGTCATCGCGCGTTGCAAACATAATCGGTTGCATTGATTTACGAAGCGATGTTGGCATTCCAGGTGAGTAGGCGATCCCATCCACAATAATCGCGCCACTTGGCAAAGTGCCGGTCAACCCAAGCTGTGGTTTGGCGAGCGTAAAGTGTGGAGTTAGACCCACCAGGTGCATCCGCCACTGCCACTCTTTCGCGTAGCTGTACTCGCGATCAGCGGTGATGTCACCACGGAGTCGGTCTGGGCGCCCGGCAGCTGCATCCTCTCGCTCGTGGTGCGCGATCATTGACTCAACTACCCGTGCGCCCTCGCGCTGTCCATTGGTCCGAGCGGTCTTAATCGAAAGATGCTCGATTAGATAAGGAATGTCTGGTCCGCGCCGGTTAATCCCGCAGTCCTTCTCCATCCAGGTGGTGGCCGTAACTAGGTACCCGATTCCAGCTTTATCTCTCTTGCTCCACCAAGTGGCATCTGGGTCACTCATCTCGTGAGGCCTAGGTGGTCGGCGTTGAAGTACACCATCGCTATCTAAGTATTTGATTCGTCGCCTGCTCCGCTTTGGTGGTTCCCAAGATGCAACCATCGTTCCATCAAGACTGTAGTCACCCTCAAAATCGGCATCACGCGGATGAGTAGCAGCTAACCCCATACGAACAAACTGATCGAGCAACACCTCTTTCTCTTGCAACATCTGATCTACCCAGAGGGCGTGCTCATGGGTATCGAAGTCATCATCTTCTGTTATTCCAAGAAATAACTTCACTCTCGCCACGTCAAAGAGGTCAGCATTAGATTCACTGTGCACCCCAGGATTTATCACCGCGCTGACTAGGTTGAAGGCGTAAGAGACCATCCGCTCGGTAATCTCGCGCTTTGGGTCTATCCCTAGGTGTTTGCGGGATCCTGCATCAAGTCCAAAGGCAAGTAGTCGCCAAACATCTCGAACGATTATTGGGGCTCACTTTTGGCTCTTTTGCGACAGTTTTGGTTGCACGCATTCCCGCGAGAGAGAGTGTGTGGACTCGCTCGCGATGCACTCATTGCTCGCGTCATATTAAGGCCAGTGAAAATATTCCACTTTTTAGTTACCTCCGCCTCAAAGGCCGATGTGCAGGATGCGGAATCCAGATCTCATTTATTTATCCTCTGATTGAGATCTGTACCGCGTTACTCTTTATTGCTGGCATCTTCTTCTTGCACAGTTGGTTCCAGGTGGCCCTCTGGTTGGCATTGGTGATTTTTGGTCTACCCCTTGCAATCATTGATCTCACTCTGCACCGACTGCCCGATCCACTCACGGCAGGGCTATTTATCCTCGCCGCTTTCATAATTGTGGTTCAGGCGCTTATCAGCCACCACTGCGGTCGTTTAGTACCCAGCCTAATTGGGTCGATCTCGCTGGTGATCCTTTATCTTGCAATAATGATTATTTCGCGGGGCGGAATGGGTATGGGCGACGTAAAACTTTCGGCCTCCCTGGGTCTCATCTCGGGATTCTTTGGAGTGCGAGCGGTACTGGTGAGCAGCTTCGCAGCGTACGTTCTGGGAGCCGTTATCGGGGTTGGACTTATGCTTGCAGGCAAAGCGGGACGCAGAACGGCGATCCCCTTCGGGCCATTTATGATTGTTGGGCAGGTAATATCCCTTTTAGTTCTTGCCCACCCTGGTCCATAAGCAGAATGCTAATTTCGCTAAATTAATCGATCCCTCTAGGCATGTGCAGAATTGTCACAGCGAAAGACTCGTTCCTAGGCTGCAAGGTTCCATAGAGGTTTTTATGCCGAATGTGGAACCGAGCCTTTGAACATAACTCCTCCGAAAACGTTGTATCGCGACCAATTACCAAGCGTTAGTCGATTTAGCATCCGTGACCCTTGGTTAGCATTTCTAGACTGAATAGAGGCACCATTATTGAATACCGCAAGGGTGATTGCATGTTCTGTAGCGACCGTATCAATCGTAAAGTTGGTTGCCCCTCCATGCTTATAACCGTTCAGAATTACTTCCTGGACAATAACTTCTATCTGTCTTTCGGTCCGCGGCGACAGAACGGTCGCGGCTGTTTCATGACTCATTACTAGATCGATACCTATGACAGGAAGCCAAGGCGAGGTCGCATACTTGAGAAGTGACCCCAACGACTTCGGCTCTTCATGTGCAGCGGTTTCGAATCCCTTAAACCCTTCAAGCATTTCGGAGATCTCTTGCAGGGAGTTGGATTGCGCCCTTAAATCTTTATGATCAACATCCGTTTCGAATTGCCACGCAAGTTGAATCGCTTTCGATTGCAAGTCCCCATGAATAAATTCGGACCACGCCAGAAACAACTCCGAAAGCGCTAAGTCGATGTCATGAAGCGAACTGACTGACCTGTCACCACGTTTTGGAAGTAGTCCCCAGATGGCAGTTGAAGTCATCAAACCGGCCACGCGGAGATTATCTAAGAATGTTAGAGCCAAGAGGCATGTGCCCATCAGCGCGAATAAGCGGAGTGGGCTCGGTGACTTTGAGGCGAGTGGGTAGAAAGAATGCGCCGCAATTGCAATGATATAAACGAACCCGAGATTCGCGCAGAAGATTGAATTCTTGATGACTGCGAAGTGGATGTGCTTAGTATTTCTAAGGGCTCCTTCAAGATTTTTACCAAGCCAGATAGCTATTCCAGTCGCCAACACCGCACTTAGGCTCGCAATGTCGACCAGCCGGTCTTCGATTAGCCAGAGAAGTGAGATGGCCACGAATGCGGAGGTGAAACCAGAAGGTGAGGATGTGCATTGCGCATATCCAGCCCTGAAGGTCCTCAGAAGAGAACCCACCCGAACAACTTTAACCTTATTTTCCTTGGAGTCCCCGAGAAGCTCTTTGGATAAATCGCTTAGGTCATGCGCTGCTTTACGTAAGTTCCCCACTAGTAGTTGTGGAGAACGTACGTTGTCGCGAAAACTTGCGAGAGTGACGGCTGAAATCGAAGCATTGATGTTAGATATAAAATTAGAAACGTGATCGATTTTTAATAAGTGATTACGCTCTGCCAGGATTCTTTCTTGAGCGGCATGTGTCAGTTGGCTTCGAAGCGAAATGAAAATGCTCAAGGAATACCCAATTATTATCAGCCACAATTGGAAAATTAAAATGTTCTCCAGAAAGCGCAATGTAATTCTTCCAGGTGTCTCAGCAGGCCAACTGGCTGAGAACTTGGCATCGGTTAGTGTTTTAAGTAGGGCGGAGGGAATGCTCGTCATGAGCACTAGAGAAATATTGATTCTTTGCACGCGGAAATACTTTAATAAATTGAGAGATCCAAGAAAGATTAGAAGTTCAACGATGCTTGCAATGGCCGGAGCAAGTAGGTGCATCCATGTTCTGGGTGAGACTTCCGATTCTAGATTGCAAAAAAACAAGACAGGCAACGTTGGGATCATGTAGATGGGAAAAGCATTTTTGAAGCTTGATGTAGACACCAATGCAATTTTGGCCTCAACAGCCGAACGTAGCCTGGACATTAGTTGCAAGCCTTTAGGCGATCTTCCCCATATATTCAAAGTACTTTCGTGTGAGCAAAACTCTCTGGTTAGTATCTATCGTGAATGGAATATCGAGCTTTTTGGCTAGGCGGGCTATGGCGTTTTCACAGGACTTCAGGGCAATTCCCTTGTCGAAGGCGATTTCTTTATTTGAGAGGCCACTAGCCACTAGTTGCAGCAACTGGAGGTCTGAATCTGAAATCGAGGTGAGCTTTGATTTGGCTTCATTCAACCTGTAAATATCTAGTGAGGCACCCTCAGGTGAGCGCACGAGCCGGATGCTCTCTCGAATAGCGGATTCAATCATTTCAATTTTGGTGATGTTTTGTTTAGGGAGATAGAACGAACTTTCCATAAGTCGAGCTGGGGCGGACACCAGCCTCTTGTCATCGATTGACGTGCAGAAGAGAACTCCGAGCATGGGGGATTTGGATCGCATATGAACCGCAAGGTCGACTCCGGTAGGCCCAGGTCCCAAATCAATATCAAGAATGGCCACGTCAGGTTTAATTCTGTTTAAAAATTCAATAGCCGCCGGTGCCTCAGTGGCCGTCCCCACGATGCCATAATTTTTTGTATGTAACGCACTGGCCAGAGTTGTGAGCAGAATTCGGTCATTTTCCACGATAAGAAGTTTGACTGTTTTATCTTGAGCACCAGTAGTTAACATTCGCGGCACCTTTCTAATTGTTGAGACAAGTTCTGGTCGATTGGGGGGGGGTAGATCCACTGCTAGTTGGGTTATCCCCTTGGGCGGAGAGCAAGTCTGGACAATTATGGACAATGGATAATGTGGGAGTATACCAAAATGCAGTAAATGATCAGTCACAATAAAGAAGAATTTGGTCATTTCAATACTTCCGAGCCAGAGGGCATAACCCCTCCTTGCCAGCCGATGTGGCTCTATTTCTAGATCTACTCGCAAGACTTGCCCAGCGAAGAGCGACGTGGTGAGTGCTCCCATTTTTGCTTCAAGGATTTAACAAACTAAGGGGGTTAGTCCAGTGAGTTCAGATTCTGGTTCCACTTTTTTACCGTTTCACGACTCGAATGCGCTCTTTCGTAACTTTGCCCTATCAACAGAGTTGCTGAGAATTGTCATTTCTGGAGCGAAGTTAGCTGACGCCCTAAGGTTTGTTGAAGATAATGTGCTCTTTGCTTATGAACCAAGAGGGCTTTATCTTCTTGAGCGCGAAGGCGAAGCCGGAGAAAAGTGGATGGTTTCTGAGCAAAACCTGAGTGCTACAACTTCCGGGATGCGAGATGAGACATCATTTGAAGTCTTACAATCTTCTTCACAAAACGAGATTGCCAGATTGACCCAGATCGGCCAAGTGGGTTTAGCGACCACAAGCGGATTACCTTTGGAGTACACCGCGGCTAAGGAAGAATTTGATGGAGAGTCCTATCGTCTTCTTATAATTCCCCTAATTTACAATCTAGTCTCTAATTCAACCCTTGCTGTGGTTATTAGTAACAAAGTTGCCATTGCAAGTGCTGACATTGAGCTCTTTGCCATGATTCAAGTACTTATTTCATACTGTGCAAATGGCTTGAATGCGGAGACCAATTAAGCCTGATGAACAAAGCAAGAGTGATGGGGCTATCTGTAATCGTCCCCGCCTTTAACGAGGAGCGAACCATATGTAAGGTCCTATGTGACCTTATTAAGTTAGAGCACGACTTCCCTTTAGAAATAATTGTTATTAATGATGGCTCCACAGATAAGACTTCTGAGATTGTTCTTGATCCACGTCATTTATTCAATATCCGATTCGTCGACAATCAGATTAATCAGGGAAAAGGCAAAGTTGTTCGCCAGGGAATTGAAATGGCCAGATATTCACACACGCTAATCTTCGATGCTGACCTCGAGTACTTTGCCCATGACATTCCAGGGATGTTTAAGCCGATCTCCGCGGGCATGACCGATGTGGTCTTTGGATCCCGGATCCGTGGAAATTACACGTCCCAGCCATCATTTTTCTTTTCTATCGGGCGATCGCTCTTAACGCTGTACATCAATCTCCTCTTCAACTCAACGATCACCGATCTACACACCTGCCTCAAGTTAATACCAACCAATATTTTGCAAACCGCAGAGTTCACTGAAAATGGCTTTGGATTAGATACGGAAATTACCTGTCTCTTGCTGCGAAACGGTATCCATCCCTTTGAAATACCTATCACCTACATAGGGAGAACAGCTGCAAATGGTAAGAAAATCGGGATCAGTGATGGTTTTGTCTGTGTAAAAATTGCTACAGCGAAACGATTTTCAAAAAAACTACCCTTATTTAAGGGAAACTGATGCGGCCAACCCATCATCTGGTGGGTTGGCCCCTATTAAATTGGGCCGAATAAGAAATATTAATTATTTTAAATTTTCGCACACACCACTTTTTCTAGTTATAATCTCATAACGAAGAACATTTTTTTTCACAGAGTCGATGCAATGCAGAGATTGGGCCATACATGTTCAAGAATTCCTCACTAAGAAAAATTGGCGTGTTTCCGCTCGCTGTAGCAATAGCGCTCTCCACCTTTGTCATTGCGCCTCCTGTGGCTCATGCCACACCAGTTGCATGCACGAACAATGCAAATTTTACTATGCCTAGTGTCTCAAATGTTGGCACACCTATCACAGCGACGACTGTTAACAGTGGTGGGGCTTCCTGCACCCCATTTAACGTTGTGTATTCATGGACTTTGTCTACGACTGGAAGCAAAACTGGAACGGGCGGACCATTTACAGCGCCTACAGTTATCTCTGGTGCGACATCTTTGTCTTATACACCCACAACTGCTCTGGAAAACGATTACGTTCAGATCCAGATGGCCTACACCAAATCGGCATCTTCGGCCTCAACGCTCTATCACGTTTACTCCACAGCCATTCTTGTATGGCCTTTAGGCGTTACAAGCCCAGATTCGGATTCCGTGTTGGTCACTTATGCGGGCTCACCGACCGTGCTCACGGCTACATTGCAAGGTGGCACTGGAAATCCAACCCCAGTAGCTTCCTACAGATGGTGGAGTTGCAGTGATAATTCAAATGCTATTTTTGATGGTTTATCAACCAACATAGCAGGTACGAACTATCCCACTGCGGGCACAACTTTATGCCAAGTAGTTCCAGGTGCGACCTCAGACACTTACACAGTAGGTACTTCTGCTGAGTTCGGTCCATATTTCTTTGCTGAAGTTACTTACACCAATGGGTATGGATCTTCCTTTAATGTGGGCGCAATCCTCCCTACTATTTCGGGTGCGGCGATCTCTGGAAATGCGTGGGAAGCCAACACCGTTACGGGAACGTACAGTTCAGTGACTGGTTACCCAGCGCCATCCATTACGTATCAATATCAAACTTCAAGCGATGGCGGAACCACTTGGACGAATGTCTCGGGTCCAACAGCTAATCCGTTAAACCCAACCTACACATTGACTTCAAATGACCGAAGTTACACTTCCCAAATGTCCATGAGCGTCACTATTAGCGCTGCAATAGGCTCACAAATTGCAACAAGCACCTCCACCCCCGTCCCCACCTATACCTATCCAAATGCAAACGGTGGAAACGTCGTCACCAATCCCGGTGCTATTTACTCTCCTGGAACTTATGAGGTGGGCCAAACAATCGTGGGTCACCCATGGTCAATAATGGGAACTCCTTGGCCCACCCTTCATTACCAGTGGTATGTCTGCGCAACCCTGGCGTTCGCTTCCTGTTCTGCCGAGAGTAGTGATGGCAATACTGGTTCTTCGACTTATGCTGGCGGAACCAATTCCCACGACTCTGGCAACTATGATTTCACCTACGTTGTTCCATCAGATGCCGCTGGCAAGTACCTCACATGGAGTGGAACGCTCACCAACCCAGCAACTGATCAAACAACCCCTTTCACCTTCGCTCAAAACCGCATTCAAAACAGTGGCCTTATCTGGGCTGCTCCCGCCATCTCTGGGACCCCTGATATCACCGGCACCCCTTCCGTTGGTAAGAAGTTAACCGCTGCAGCTGTTACCTATTCTGGGACTCCCGCTGGCAAGATCAGCTACAAGTGGCTTTGGAGTGCAACTTCCACGGGAACCTTCACTCCCATTGCGGGAGCAACATCAACTTCTTACACACCAGTCTTGGGTGATCTCGGAAATTATCTGGAAGTCATTGCCACCGCCACTAATGGGGCCGGCCATAGCGCGACGGCTACTAGTTCTACCCCAGTGTTGATCAATCTGGCGTATACGATTCCAAGCGGGACAACCATTTCACTCGATACTACAACGCCAGTAGTTGGTCAGATGCTCACCGCAACTGTTTCAGGAACGAGCGGGTATCCAACCAACTATTCGTACGTCTACAAATGGTTGTATTGCCCGTCATCTGGCACGGGTAGCTGCTTCCTCAGTTCAACATCAGCAAGCACCACTTCCACAACCAGCACTTACACTTACACTAGCCATGAAATTGGATATTACGCTCAAGTTCAAGTTGTAGCATCAAATAGCACAGGGTCCGCCCCTGCTGTCTCGTCTTCCCGAACAAGTGCCATCCCTAAACTGGCCCAGAGCATCACATTCACAAGTGGCTCTCTCAGGAAGGGTTCTGGTTCAACTACTGACACCTTGTTGGGAGCTACCTCCAGCTCGAATCTTGCCGTGACTTACACGTCAAGTGACACATCTATCTGTACAGTGGTCTCAACCAACAAAATTCATGGTGTAAAAATTGGATCTTGTATCATTACGGCACATCAGGCCGGCAACGGTACATATGCGGCTGCTAGCGACGTGGCCAAGACTTGGTCGATCACTTCCTAGTTTCTTAGCACCTTCTAGTAATTACTTAAGTTGAGCCAGCATTTGCGCTGGTGTCATCGCGGGTATGGTCTTCTTACTAATCTGACCGTACCCATTGAGCTGCCAATCGCGAACCCAGTCAACGGACATTGTTGACTGCTGCCACCCATCCCAGGTTCCCCCAAAAATTGTGTTTGGTTGTGGACCTACCCCACCATTGAGGATTAAATAGAAGAAATTGTTAAATGGCCAGGTGGTGATTTGGGTTGCAGAGTACGTGGCAAGTGCATTTCCATCTAAATAAAACGTGATGGAATCTGGCAGCCAAGCGATTCCATATGTATGAAAGCCATCTGACAGTCTCGAAGCGCTAACTCCATTAGTGCCGATCGAAGTTGAAGATTGAGAAATCGCATTCGGAGTTATGGAAGCTGACGCAAGCGCGCTAGGCGCAGGAGAGGGCTGTGCACTGGGAGAAGCAGATGCCCCTGCTGCTTCAAAATGCAGAGTAGACCAACTCTTATTTGGATAATGGGCGTACCATTCAACAATATCAATTTCACCTGGCTTTTGATTATTGGGAACATAGTTGCCATCGGGTAGCATCCAAAATGCTGACCAGTTGCCTTCTCCGGTGGGCATTTTGATTCGGGCTTCAATATACCCATATTTAAATATCAATAGATTGCGGGTAGTTATTTCTCCAGATTTAAATTGGCAATACTTTCCACCGCCACATAATCCGCTATAGAGGGAGGGATCGTTGATCTTCACTGTTTTGATATTGAGTATGCCCTGCTTTGAACCGTCAAGCAATGAGAGATCGGGAGAATGAGTGGTAACCGCGTCATAGTTATAGCTGCCTATGTTGCCAGTCCAAAACAATGGATTAGGTTCCCGAGAAGCCTTACCCTGAAACTCATCAGACCAAAGCAATTTCCCAACCGCTAGCTTTGGCGACGAAATCCCCGCGCCCTCAGACATTGATATTCCCATGCTGGATGAAAGGGCGATGGAGGCAATAAAAAGACCCACAATGCTCGGACAAGTCAGATATTTACGTTTAATGATGTAGATCATAGGTTATTTTAGAAACGGTAGCGACTCCGAGTGAGGTGAGGTATACGCCCCTCATTGTCTAGCGTGAGACGGTATCTTTGGCCTTCAACTTCTACTATTTATCTTATTATGGATAAAAAACCAAGAAAACTCAGGCGTGTGGTGATAGTCACCGATTCGCTTGATCCTTGGAATTTTGGCGGTAAAGAGGAGCGCCTACGCTCACTTCGAGTTTCTAGCCAGCTTGATATAAATCCTGATTTCGAGATTATTTACGCCACAATGAAGTGGTGGCAGGGTGAAGCCCCTGAAAACCATGTAGCTATATCTAAGTTGCGCCCCATGTATAAAGGTCCAAAGCGATCTTCCTGGGCAGCACTGCGCTTTGCTCTGGCATCTCTTAGGGTTATTAAATTGCGCCCTGATCTCATCGAGGCTGATCAAATACCAATACTTCCACTATTTTCTCTAAAACTTGTTTCAATGATTACCGGTGCTCCTCTATCTGTTACCTGGCATGAAGTCTGGACTCCTGAATATTGGAAAGAGTACTTAGGCCGACTCGGATCTATCGCTGCAAAGTTAGAGCGTTTTGCTATGAAATTGCCTGATCAGATTATCGCGGTATCTATCCCCACGAGGACTAAATTGTTACACGAAGGGGTCCCTGTGGAAAAAATTGCCCTAGTCCACGCTAATATCGACAAAGTTGGAATAGACGGGGCTACGACATCCTTGCTCGGGGCAGACCTTTTATACGCAGGAAGATTGATCGAAAACAAGAGATTAGAAATAGTTTTACAAGCCGTTGCGCATCTGAGAGATCAAGACATGGTTATTTCTATGAATATGGTCGGCGATGGACCGGAGAAGGCCAACCTTCAAAGGATTGTAGACATCCTAAAAATTGGCAAGCAGATCAAGTTTGTTGGATTTCTTGATAAGAACAGCGATGTTTGGGGATTGATGAAGAAGAGCCCGATCTTTATTTCAGCATCGATTCGAGAGGGATTCGGTTTTTCAGTTGCGGAAGCCCATTACGCTGGTCAAACGATCATCATCTCGGATCACCCAGAAAATGCTGCCATTTACTATCTTTCAGGCCAAGATCGAGTTGCAACGGTTACTGGAGACGATCCATTAAAATATGCCGAAGCAATCGAACGTGAAATGAAAAGATCTCAGATTAATTCGAACCCGAAAATTATTAATGAGCCTGACCTCTACTCAGGGTACGTCAATAGTTGGTTCACTTTGCTAGATAAAGGTCAGCGTGCGTCATGAGTTTCTTTGAGATATTTGTTGCAAACTTTAAAGGGAAGAAACTTGGGATCTTTCAAACTATTATGGTCGTCGTCCTTAGCGCGGCTCTATTCCTGACTCTTGTTTTCGTATTTTCGACCGGAAGCACCAAGATCGCTCAAGCTACGCCAGCTACTATTAAGGTCGGATTTGGAGACGTTACGAGCAGCATTTCACAAGCTGGATCTGTTGTTTCACAAGGCGTTGTATATGTCTCCCCTAAAGTTCAAGAGCGCGTTAATGCCGTTTTTGTCAAAGTAGGTGATCGCGTTTCAACTGGCGACCTGTTAGCCACCATGGATAACCAGACCGAAGTGGCTGCTTTAACCCAGGCAAAAGTCACTTTAAATCTAGATGTGATTCAACTCAATAATGATGAGGCTAACTTGCAGGCTTTGCAAGACACTGCTGCGACGAATGCGCTGACCTATCAAAGTGCTGTCGATAATTCGCTAGCCAACCTTAACGCCACTAAAGAACAGGTACAGATTAAGAACAGTAATTATCAAAATGTAGTGGATCAATCCCAGATTACATTTAATCAAGCTCAATCTATTTACAATAGCTATCTCCAGTTATATGGGCCTTCGGGAATTTCGCTACAGATGTGTCAAACCTACAACACGGTTAATGCCAATTGCACGCAATTGATGCAAGATTATGTCAACTACCAGAATTCCCAGATTGCATTGCAGACCGCCAAACAGAATCAAACTCTTAATCAACAAGGGGACGACATTCAATTAGTTAATTTATCTGCCACGTATCACAACGCTATACTCCAACAAAGTGTTGGACTGCTGAAAGACCAGCAGGCAATCAACGCTTCTCAAAGAGCATACGCAACCCTGGCTACTCAATATGGCATATCAGTTCCTAATCCAAAACCTGCTGATTTTGTCCTACCGCAACTGGTTGTGACCAATGCCCAACTCGCGTTAGATGCTACACATGTTAGAGCTCCAGCGTCCGGTGAGATCACCGAAATCGGTGCCCAGATAGGACAGAACGCCCCAAATGGAAGTTATAACACTAATGGGAAGATTGATGACATGTTTGTTATTTCGGATGCATCGTATCAAATGCAGTCCAACTTCAATCTTGTGGATGGCCCCAAGGTGAGACTTGGCCAAATCGCGACTATTACTTTCACAGGATTATTAAATCCAGTACGCCCTGCACGTGTTGTTAGTATCGCCCCTTTGGTTGCTAATCTAAACACTCCACCAGCGGTGCAAGTAACGTTCGAAGTCACTGGGCAGCACAACGACATCTACCCTGGTCTCTTGGGTACGGCATCAGTTGCAATTCGTGGTGTACATCATGCATTGATTGTTCCTAATATTGCTATTGTCAAAAAGGCTGGATTTAGTTACGTGACTAAACTAACCGTGGTTGCTGGAAAATCAATCTATACATCGGTACGAGTGGTTCTTGGTGTTGTAGGAAATTCGAGTAGCCAAGTCTTGCATGGACTGGCGCTCGGGGACACTATCCAACTTCAACCGCAATCTAATACTGTAAACCAAATAAGGCCCTAGCAATGATTGAAAAGAAAGCACCTGCTAAGAAAGCACCTGCTAAGAAAGCACCTGCTAAGAAAGCACCTGCTAAGAAAGCACCTGCTAAGAAAGCACCTGCTAAGAAAGCA
>Ga0214167_1000716_pt1 | contig 15172 bp, 17 predicted proteins | sample TroBogypolimnion_45_FD_153006 | JGI IMG/M metagenome (GOLD analysis project Ga0214167, IMG submission 153006) | Freshwater microbial communities from Trout Bog Lake, WI - Practice 18AUG2009 hypolimnion v3 | ecosystem: Environmental > Aquatic > Freshwater > Lake > Hypolimnion/Profundal zone ... | reverse complement strand
AGTGGATAGGTGAAATAAAGGGCCAAAACGCTGAATGGCGAAAAGACAAAGAGCGGTCTCAAGGGACCGAGCCAGCGGGTTGGGGGCCTTGAACCGGGTCAGATTGGCAAAGATCGGGTTGATTTGACCAGGATCGCACCCTCCTCAGATGCGTCAAGTGGTCCTTGACCATGGCGATGCCCGCCAACTGGACGTGTTGGTGGGCTCAGGGAGCTTGGAAACGTCCTCCCGCGAGGTTGGCCATCCCTACGGGGGCTCGTCCCGTTTGGCGATGGCATCGAGGAAGCGGCTGATCACCCTTGGCTGGGTGAGGAAGGCGATTCGCTGCATCCTGCATGAGCACCTGGGGCACTGGAGAACGTCTATGCCAAAAACCATCTGGAGCAATTGCGCCCAGGGGGTCCGGCGACCGTATCGGCTTTTTTCGGTATCGTCGCTCAGGATGCAGCATGCGGGCGAAGGCTTGGGCCTTGGGGGTCTCGGCACCACCAGTGGCCGCAGCTTTGAATGAGGCGCGAATATTCCGAAGTACCGCACCGAATGTTGCCTGGGCGGAGGGACCAGCGCAGCGAGTCGCCCGATCAGTTCGACCCCACTGAAAATGAGGACGGAGGTGCCGTCGGGCCAGGGACTCTTCATCTGGAAGGCATAGCGTCCGTCGTTGCGCTCCACCAACCGCCCCTGCGCCAGTGGGGGACGCAGCAGGTATCTGCACAAACGCTCCCGGTGGAAGCGGTCATCCGCAGCCACCCGCACCGCCGCGTCCAGGTTGAATCCCGATGCATGCCCTGCCCGTCCTTTGGAAGGTCGTGCGGCTGCCGGGCTTCCGAGCGTCACCATGCGGGATCCGGCGGGACCAAAGGCCAGAGTCCCGGTCATGGAGGCACGGGCCAGTTGGCCCATAAGCGGATCCACCGGATCCTCGTTCACATCCGCATCCGACCAGATGCCGCGCCGACGCAGGAGATCCATGACCTCCTCGCAGATCTGGGCGGCCAGCTTGTCGAGTTCCTCTCTGGTTGGCTCCGGCAACGCCCAGAACACCGGGCGGCCTTCGACATCCAGGACGTAGACCCCATCGGTTCCCAGGGCGTGCAGGTGCACGTTGAGGTTCAGTCCCGAGCCGAACCGCTGGATCACCACCAGCAGGCCGGGGTTGGCCAACTGCACGGACTTCAGCTTGAGGAACTTCTTGGCCTGGCGCCGCAGGAAGCGAAAGACCACCCGCGAAAGGATCCTGGTGATGTCGCGGCAGATGACGGGGTTGTACGCCATGAGATAGCGCAGGGGCCTCGGGAAGCTCAGCACCCACTGGCGGTAAGGGATCAGGGGTGGCAGGACCTCGTTGCAGAGGTGCGCGGCACCGTCCTCCATCCGCCGAGCCCCGCAGCCCGGACAGAAACCCCGTCCCTTACACGAAAAAGCCACCAGCCGGTCGTAGCTGCACTCCGGGCAGTGGACGCGGGCGAAGCCGTAGTCCAGGATGCCACAGCGCAGGAATCCCTCGAATTCGCGCTGGACGAACCGGGGCACGTAGCGGTCGAGGTCCTCGCAGCGCGACAGAAACCGTGGCAGGTGCTCGGTCAGGCACATGTGGAGGACCATGTGCTCGGGTTTCCGGCGCTGGTAGGTGGCAAGGCAGGACACGCAGCCATGTTCGTCTTTTTTTCGTCTTTGACAAGTTTTCCTGGGATTCTCTTCAAGGCTGACCTTTCAGCAGCCAGGGCTCTGGCCACCCTCGACTTCCAGGTGATTTCGCACATACGGCCTATCCCGCCAGTCCGATCCCAGCCAGGGTGTCCGCGTAGTTCCAGGGCATCCATTCCTCCGGGTTCTCCTCGGCCAGGGCGTGGTACCGCTGGAGCGCGACGAGGTACTCGAAGGGGTTGACCTGGTTGAGTTCCGCGCTGTGGATGAGGCTCATGAAGACGTCCCCGACATGCGCGCCCTTCAGGGTCTTGTAGAACATGCTGTTCTTCCGGTGGAGGATCGCCCGCTTCAGGGAAGCCTCGACTTTGTTGGAATCGAGGGGGGCCTCGCCTTCCCGGAGGAAGAGGGTCAGCCGCTCCCAGTGCTTGAGCATGTAGGTGATCGCTGAACCCAGGCCAGAGTTTGGTTCCACCCGTTTCTGCTCGAACTGGTCCTGGAGCCAGGCCCGGAGCCGTTCCATCACCGGCCCACTGTGCTCCTGATGGAACCGCAGGCGGTCCCGAGGAGACATGCCTCGGGTTTCCTTATCGTTCCGATAGACCTCCCGCAGGCTCTCCAGCAGGTGGAGACACTCCACGGGGAAATCCTCCGCCACATCCACAAACCTCCGCCGGGCGTGCGCCAGGCAGTGGGCGACGATGGTGTCCAGGTCCCCCGCAGTGTTGGCCGATGCCGCATCACACATCTGGATGGGCTTCCCCAGTTCCGCCTTCCGCCGCCGGAGGACTTCGGCCAGGTTCTCCCCGGCGTGGTTCATCCCCGTGAGGAACAGGGCCACCCATTGGTCCCCGGCCTTCGAGATGATCCCGGAGGTGTAGACGCCCTTGCGCTGCTTCGTGCCCCTCATTAGAAGATCAGGCCGGGAGAGCACCTTCATGGTGGTGTCGTCCTGGTAGATCACGTCCCCTTGGGCGGCCCAGGTGATCAGTTCCTGGAAGGCTGGTTCCAGAATGCCTGCGGCTTCCATGGCCAGTTTCCACTGCGTTGCCGAAGGGAGGGGGATCCCCAAGCTCGCTTGCAGCTTCGCCAGTCGGTAGAAGGGCGTGCCGGCGCCGTACCGGAGCATCGAGATCATGCTGGTGGCCGTCTCGTCGTACTTCTCCTCTCCCATTCCTTCCGGGGCCGGGGCCTTGAACACCTCTCCGCAGCAATTGCAGCGCAGGCGGTCCAGCTCCACCACCTTGGCCGAGAGCGGCGACATGCCTATCACCCGCACCAGCACGGCGGGCTCGGCCAGGGGATAGACCTTTCCCTTTGGACACTCCGGGCAGGGATCCCCCGCCGAAAGATCCGGATGCGGCACCTGGACCTGTTCTGCGCCGTGGTAGCAGGAGGCTGGGTTGCGGCCATGGCCCTTGGCCTTTGGCTTCACCACAGCCTTTGCACCTGCTAGTTCGGGACCCACAGAGGCTTCTGGAACAGTCGCGTTCTCCGGTGCTGACGGCTCAGGCGCCGTGGGGGGAAACACGCTGTCCGTCCGCTCCGAACTGGACCCGAACAGCAGGGCCTGGAGGCGCCGAAGGGTGGCCCCCTTGCGTTTCAGTTCCTCCAGAAGGAAGGCCAGGGTCTCCAGGGAGGCATGCAGGGCCCTGGCCTCTTCGGCATTGAGGAGTTCGTTCTGGGCCTTGGCGACGTAGCCGAACAGCGTGGCCAGTTCCATCTCCTGGACATCGACGGGAACCCTACCCAACGACGCCGTGGAAGGTTGCGGGTGCCGCTGCCTCGAACGTCCCATACCCTCAACTCTGGCAGTCGAAGTAATGAAACACAATATAATTATATAAACAATTAGGCTTTTTATCATTTGAAGGCTCTCCAAGCGGCTGGAACGCCGGTTGTCGCCGGGTTCCCGGCGCAGATCAGGACCTGGAGTTCATGAGCGAGAAGCTCCGCCGATTCCCCGTTCCCTTCCGGCCAATGCCGAAACCGGCCTTGGGAGAGGCGCTTCTGACAGAGCCAGAAACCAAGCTGGTCGTAGACCAGGACCTTGATGGAATGGCCTGTCCGGCTGCGAAAGACGAACACACAGCCGGAGAAGGGATCGCCCCGAAGGCGCTCGCGGCATAGCTGAGCCAAGCCGTCGATCCCGTTCCGGAAGTCCACCGGCTCGACAGCCACGAGGACACGCATCTGTGGGGTGACCTGGATCAACCCGCGCTCCCGACGAAAGCGGCCACGATCCCAGCGGTGTCCATGTCGAACCCGGGCCTCAGGCTGATCCGCATCCGGGTGCCGTCAGGCCGGGAGATGTCGATCACTAGGCCGGAGTCCGGAACGGAACAAGGCCGGGGCTCTGGAGTCTGAAGATCCGTCCGCGACATCCCGGAGGTGGGGACCTCCACGAAGGTGATGGCCGGTGCGGAGCCGGGCTTGCCCGTCGCTGCGGCGACCCGCTTCCGCAGGCCCCCATAGTCCAGCCCCACGGTGCGGGCGATCCTGCACACGCCGAACTTCACCGCGAGCGGGACCGCCGCCTCCCAAAGCTCACCGGGCGTGATCGAAAATTGACCCTTCTTGGACTGCCGCCATTTTTCAACCCGTTGATACAGACGATTCACTGCTGGCGGCAGGGGTTCCTGTTTCGGTCGTGCCATGGGTCCTCCCTGGACCCATGAAAGCTACCGGCCATCAACTGGCCATTCACGCACGCTTGCCGTCAGGACACAATTAATCGTAATTGACCAGCTTGATCCTAGCTGCCCGGTATCGAGCAAATGGATCTTTTCCGTCCCAATCCTCCGGCATCTTGGAACGCAAGGCACCTTCGTTCAGCCTTGCGTTCTCCTCTTTGGTTACAAGCCTCACACGATAGAACTTCTTGAGCAAATTTGTAACGCGGAGTTCCGTCAGCGGGTTCAACACCATGAGCCAGTTCACAATCTCCATCAATGGAACAGAGTGTTCAACAATGCACTCGCTGAGAGGTCGTCCGGTAGCTGCCTTAGACCTTGGAATTTCCCTTTTCTTGGCCTGGTTGTGTAATCCCATAGTCTTGTGCTGCCAGTGCTGGTGAAGGGCTGTTTTCAAATTTCGACAGGCTTCGTTCAAGGGGACCCCGAATTCAACTGCCTTTTGGGCCTGATTCACAGCAAACACGATGAACTCGATAGGTTTTCTGTCTTGAGTTTCCACGGTCACCATCTCCTTTGGCAGAGGGCGAAGGTATTGAGGTAGCTTTCCAGATGAATAGATCCCGGAAGGCATGTCCAGGTAGCTGAATTGCTGATCAACGATATCTAACGGGACTCCATGGGTGTTGCGACCATGACAGAGCTTTACATAGGCTTTGATCTGTTTCGCAGATGGGGCTGGCTTATCCTGCATCCATGGACTGAAGACATGTAGTTCTGTCTCATATCCGTGCTCGGTAGCCATTTTGATGTATCTCTGGCGATCAGCCTTGCGGACATTCGTGTTGTCCACGATCACAATGGGGATCTTCTTTGAAATGGCGATCATGAATCGTTGCTGACATTGATTGTGAGCGGAACCGAGCTGCCAGAGGTTCCATACTTCCTCGAAGGATCGTCCTGTGCTTGAGGCCAACTCTTCAAAGTAGTCATCGGCACTGACAACAACCGCGCCTTGGAATTGACTATTTGCGTAGGTAGACTTGCCAGAACCGGAACACCCGACTAGAAGAATTACTCGGGAGGCCATCAGTCGCCTATTCATGAAGGTTCTATGAGAGGAAGGTCCTATAGTTCGAATCCAATTGCGGGCCCATTTGAAGAATCGCTGCAATTCGACGAGCCATACATGTGAAGTGCTCAATTTCATCAATTCGTAATTCGCGCCCTAGTAACTCGGACTCTCGGTAACTGAGCCACTTCTTCAGAACCTGGTATCCACCTAGGTTGTAGTTCCAAATCTCATCGCTAATTCCGCTCCAGAAACTACGGTCATTCAGCCAGACACGATCACCCGTCCGACGGCCCTTCCCGGGCATGGTGATGCCACCATTTCCTCGAATTCCCCATCCAATATTCAAAGCATAATCCTCTGGCTCTCTGGTAGGAAGCAAGGTTACTTCAAATCGGCCCACAGGGATTAATGGGCTACCTACTCCTGGAGATTGAATTCCATCTGGGTCCTGGTTTACATCCAGTAACCTCGAAAGACGGCGACCAAGAGCGGCCGACTGTTCAAGCATCACTTTGGATGTCGGCATTGGTACACGTGGCCAATCCTGCCGAAGAGCATCTTCATTGTCGATGGAGTATTCGGGGGCGTGAAGAATCGCTAACGCATGGAAGAAAAGGTCCGAGGTCCCGGCTTCGAGGTCATTGATGTGTTGAAGCGCCTCATGACTGAGGTTCGGATGCGGCTCACTGTAGCCATGATTGCCCTGGTCCTCTCTAATTTCCATCGGGAAGGCCGATGCACCACGATCTATTAAATCTAGGCAGACTAAGTTGGATGAGATTTGGCAAGGCGTCCAATTGGCTCTTGGCTTCTGCTGCGCCACAAGAAATACATTCCCAGAAAACAACTGTGGGCTATATTCCGGTACTGGGCGATGTAGTAACTTACTCTTGGTCTCCCAGTAAAGCCATCGGACATCGAAAGGCCGATAAGAGTATTGAACCACCTGCTCTGACTGAAATCCCTTCGCAAGTAGTTGGGTTCTTGTAAGCCTCGGGTCGTATGCATTCCCTTCGGCCATAGCTTCAGGGCAAAGGATTCCGACCGTCTCGTCGGATCTCGTACTATCAAAATATACTGATAAACGATTAATCAACTGATCCCGTTCAATCCCAACCAGGAATCCATCACGACTCGTCTGTAATCCAGATAGGAATGAAGGAAAGAGTTGAGGAAGAGTTTTCCATGCCTGGTAGCTAGTAGAAGTAGATAGCGGTCTAAACGGCAACCCCAATGGAAGGGATGGAATGACTGCTGCTGATTTAGTTACTGATACCGTTTGAGCTTCCATTCCTAACTGAATGAGCTTGTCCTTCCCCCACCATTCCCGGTAACTAAGCCCTTCACATGGAGAGTGGTTGGGTTTCCGTAGCATCAATGTAATTGCTGTCCCGACCTGAATGCCTTCTCGATTGGTAGATGTACTGAATATCGAAGGATCAGGTTCTCCGGTGGGAGTTAGCTTGCCTGTTCTGTACTTATCACCATTCAGGTTGTCTACCCAAATCTTGTCGAACCGTTCTAGGATCGCCTCCCGCATTCCAGTGTAGCTAAGGCCGTCCAACCAGGAATAATTGCTGATGAAACAAACAATTCCTTGCCTGGTGCCATCCGCAATTTTCTGTTCAGCCATACGGAAGAACCGTACAAAAAGATCGTTCAAACCACGACCTTCTGGTTTTCTAACCTGTTTAGTTTCGCGATAGGCGCTACTGAGGCTTCGCTCTTCTTCCATGTTTGAAATACCGGCATAGCCTGAATACGGTGGATTCCCGAGGATCACTAGGATCGGCGTTTCCCGTTTCACCTTGTCAGCGGCCTCTTTCTCTTCAGCCAGTTCAGCCATGAGGATCTGCTTTTTTATTCCAGTTGGTGGTTCCCAACCTGTGAGCGCATTAGTGAGGAATACACTAAGACGATCACCATCCTTCAATGGGGCGCCAGCCTGATGTAGCAACATGCCAATTTGCATATGTGCAACAACAAATGGTGCTGGAAGTAATTCAAAACCATGGACTCTTTGGAGCAACGCAGCCTTTAGCTTGGGACCTAACAACGCGCCAGCGCCACTAGCCTCAAGTGAATGTTTTATCGTGGCAGCCACCTCCACAAGGTATGCCCCAGTGCCACAGCATGGATCTAAAATATGGACGCTTTCATGGGCCAGACCTTCCTTCAGACCAAGCTCAGAGCGAAGGACAGAATCTACACGGGAGACCATGTAACGGACGATTTCACGGGGCGTGTACCAGACGCCTAACTGTTTCCGAAGCTCGGGGTCAAAGGCTTCAAGAAAGGGCTCATAAAAGTACTGGATGGCTGCATCTTTGTTGAACTTAGTAAAAAAGGCTGGTCGGTCCACACGATTAAATGCGTCTTCGGTCCACTTGAGGACTTCGAGCAGGTTCAAAGGCTTGAGTCGATGGGCTTGTGCAAGCTGACTAAACAGCGCCTGGACCATTGGCACATGCAAACTATGCTGAGCCATTTCCCAATGGAACTGGCTGACTTCTTCGGCGTCCTCAGCCCAAGCTACCCATGCAGAGAAGAGCCCATAGAAGAGGGTCTGTACCAAGCTGGATTGAAAAAAATGTCGTCCCTTCTCACCTTCGAAAGTAAGTCCAAGAGCCTGCTCCATGGCCACTTTTAAGTCGTTTAGAGCAGGTTGGTCGGCTGCATTTTCTACACGCAAGCGAGCTTCTCTCGCATAGGCGGCTAGCAATGCCGCGAGCGCCTCTGGTTCATGGAGCTTCGCTCCCTGAAGAATTGCTCTTCGGATGAACTCCAGAAAATGAGCCCCATGAGTTTCAGCAGCCTTATGAGGGTGTTGGGCCAGCTTCCAAAAACCAGCCTCATCATGTGCCAGCGAGATCCTACCCAACTCTATTGGTTTACTATTCGCATCCGATCCCAGGATTAAGAAATCCCTGTAATTGGTCACCAGTACAAGACGGTACTTCTCCCAATATTTGCTGACCTGAGCACCCTTCGCAGTGAACCAGGCGCTATCCTTGGCGCTCTTCACCTCCACCACACCTCGGGCCGGTAGAATGCCTAGGCCCAGGTCGGGAGACTCGCCTTTTCGAGGTACTTGGTCCCGCGTGAAGAGACCATAGTCCGGTAAGCCAGCACCACGATTGCGGAGTTGTGAGAGCGGAATGACCTGGGGAGAAAGTGACCTCCCGATTTCAGCGAGTAGGCCGCTAAGAGCCGGGTAATAGCTCGTTTCATCCGTACCTTCTCCTAAGGAGCGGATCTGCGACAACTCGGTGAGGTAATTCTCTAAGGGATGCATTCACATAGATTAATCACTACTCTAGGTTCCTGGTTTGAAAAAAAATGAACCCATAGCTTCTGTTAGTATTGTTAAATATGTAGCTTAGGTAAATTCAACAACATGAACCTTCAACTCTCCAACTGGATTGCCCAAATCTATGGTGCCACCAGCTTTCTGAAACGCCTTTATTCGGCGCTGAAAGATCCTGTGCAGAGGAAGCGAGCTGAAGCTTCGGGTGCCTATGCAGGAGAACGGTTTCGATCCACGGGCCGGAAACCTCAGAAATACCAGGCTCCATGGATTGGCCTCCCAACCACGGAACAGGCTGAGCGCGCCGCTTGGATATCCGCCATCGAGGGACTGCTCGGCCTGAACCTCCTGGTGGCTCTTGGATCGGCCTCCGCCAGTAAGGCCGAGCCGGCGAAACTCCACCGCAGGCTTAACCAGGAACTCTCCACGGCTGTCAGGGGCTTCGTGGCAGCCTTCCCTGCTGAAATGGTTACCCAGGACCTTCATTCCCTATGCGAAGGCGTCGTTGACCAGGCCGCTGGGGTAGCAGATGGGGCTTGGCAGGCAGTCCGGAAAGAAGGGGAAGAGTCTGTCGATGTTCGCGCCTTCCTCCGGCAGGAATGGCTGAGGGACATTCGGGCTCAAATTCAGGGCCTGGTCGATTCCAAGGGTTGAAGAGCGGCAGATGAGTAAACAGGCGATCACTGTGAAGGTTGAAATCGTTTGGATGGACCTCTTACCCAGTATTAGTACTGAATTGGTTGAATTGAACGCTAAATTTCAAATTTAAGTCTAATTATATCAATATCGCAATCGTATAAGAGTGCCGATTTGGGGTGCACTATATCTTTCCGCCCCGGAGACGGCTCACAGAGTGCGGCAAAATGCCAGGTCATGGATAGCCATTCGACTATCCATGACCTGGCATCAACCTGTAAGCAATTACTTCCTCTTGATCGGCCTGCCCTTGAGATCAGGTCGGCCCTTCCTGGCATTCGCCTTGATGAACCCCTGGCCATTGCGACCATAGGCGGCCTCGAACCCCTGAATGACCTTTGAGAGCTCTGTCTTCAGAGCCTCCTGTTGGATGGTTTCGAAGAAGGCCGCCGTGATCTCGGCTTCGGTCCCCTTCCATCGCCTGCAAATAACCTTCCCAAGCATCTGCGCCGTCTTCTCTATCTGACTCCCCCGATGCCCCTGAGGCGCGTTCTTGACCGGCTTCATTGCGATCATCTGGCGGAGTGCATCTGGATAGGAAATGTTCAGTGCCTCGATGGATTCCAGGACTGGATATTTCTTCCCGAGTACACCGTGGATGATGAATGCTTGGCTCTGCTCTGACTTGTCGACACAGAGTCTTTCTAAGCGGGTAATCACGGATGCCGGGATGTTGACGCTCCCCACCTCGAAACTCCCCTTGCTGCCCTTCCCTCCCTTTCCCGCTTCATACCGGATAAAAGCCACCTCAGGAACAACCTCAGGAACTACCTCTTCTGTCTGCTGCATCTCAATTGCCTGCTTCCGTTTAAAAAGCCCCATATGGGTCACCTCCACAAGGAATATCGTCTACATTCATCAGGTGACAAGCAGTGATACTTAAGATAATCAAGTTGATGAGTTAGACTTTCTCTTGTTCGGCCATTGGCCATAACAAATCTACTTAGTGAATGCAGGATCAGCCTCGGAGGCCATTCATGCCCAATATTACCGTCATATTAAAAGAAGAGATTATGCGCCTAGCTCGGAAGGAGCTCCGGGTTGAGACAGAGCAACTCAAGAAGGCGTCCACAACTTTCCGGTCTGAGATCGCGGCCTTAAAGCGCCGGGCTTCAGAATTGGAGAAACAAGTTGCAGCGTTGAGCAAGGCAGCCGCTAAGGCCGGCCTCACGAAGGCGAGGCCAGTTGGTTCCGAAGGCGAGGAAGGGGTGTCGATCAGATTCAGCGCCAAGGGCCTAGCCAAGCAGCGGGAGAGACTAGGACTATCCGCTCAGGCATTCGGGATGCTACTGGGTGTCTCGGCCCAGACGGTCTACAACTGGGAAGCGGGGAAGTCCAAGCCTCGAAAGTCGCAATTCGCTGGCATCTCGGCAATGCGTTCAATGGGGAAGCGGGAAGCCAAGAAGGTATTGGAGGGAATGCAGGAGTCGGTTGAAACCACGGTTGCAGAGTGATGGACCAGTTCTAAAATCGACTACAGTTTTACGGCATGATGTGGCTGGCCCGCCCCCAGGAGACAAAATGAGGAAGCCCCGTTCCTGCCCCTCAAGATCCCCGGCTTGCAGCTCTGCCTGGAAAGAGAGAATTTCCATGAACGGTAATCTAAGAATTCTAATATTTGCTGTGCTTCCAGGCATCCTCTATGGTCAGAGTGGCATTGCTCTTCAAGAGAAATGCGCCAATGCGGCGCATGCGATGTTCAATGCCCGATACCAGGATGTTCCAATTCCAGATGGTCAGGGCAAGTGGTTTTGGACTTATGTGACACACTACAACAAGAAGCGAGATAGATGTTTCATGCTGGTGACCGGTAAAGGTTACGCCGCCGATGCAACAACTACTTCAATTGACCTGATCGACATTTTCGAGAATAAGCAGCTTGCATCCTATATGTGTTCGTTCGAGAAGGACGGGTCCATTAAGTACCGCTCCGCTGCCATCGGTGAAGTCCAGTTCAATATAATGAACGGATTCAATTTCAACCCCGTCACCAAGAAGTGGGACATTCCCAGCAAGGACTACGAAGACTCAAAGAAAAATCCATTCACGGACACTGGGAAAGGGCGGTTCGATAGATGGGTTAAGCCCTACATGAACGAATAACGGGCGTGACCATACGGGGGGACAAATGAAAGATTACAAGCCAATCCCACATCCCGGCCCGCTGGAACCCAGGGTACTCCTGTCGCACACCCAATGGGCGGTCACGGATCCCCCCATCCTGCTGGATTACCGTGAGAGCGTCAGACGAATTCAATAAATGAAGCAACAACCTTCTTGCGAGGATGCGAAACCCTAGCCTTGGAGGGTCGATGTATGAACCTAGGAGAATGATCCAACTGACCGATGGGCGACAAATAAGCCTAGTCGAGATGTACAGACAAGAAATCTACCTTGGGGTGCTGGAGGGCACACCAGACACTTGGGACAATGACCAGAGAATCCACAGGTTGAGCGCCAAAGGGAGAGAACTCTTCGGGGAATACACTGGCAAACCTGGAATGCATATTCTGCCATTTCGGGTGAAGCAACCACCCGACTTGGAATGGCTCCCTCGACAGCGGGCTATTGGTCCGGTTTCATATGACGCAGAGCTAGGAGAAACGGAATGGCTTCCAGAAATAGCCTCGATCGGAATTTTTCAATCCACTCCAACAAAGCGTGACACTGGATCAAGTGTTAGCTCAGTTCTGTCCGTGATCTGGTTTCAGCATGACCCGTTCATAGTACTGGAGGAGGAACCGCTATGTTGGTTGCGCCAAATCAAGTGGGATGACCTAGCAGAGGACTTTATGTCCTGAATTGAACTTGCAGAGATGAGTAAGCAGGGACTTAAGAGGAGAGAATCAGGCTATCTCCTCCAAAGAATCGAAGGGTTTACCGCCTAAGCTAGAATCCCCATACGGCAATGTGGTTCAAGTGCTTATCTTCAAGCAGATCAACCAAACGGCCGAGTTCGCTTTCTGAGGCATCGAGGATAACAGCCCAGGTTACCCATAACCTTGAATAGCCTGCGCACTGGCCGATGAGCCGGTCTCTTTGGGCCTTGCCTAGCCCCACTTTAAGCTCAAGAGCCAGAAGGTCACCAACTAGGATGTCTGGCTTCCCCTCCGGACTGTTCGGGAAGACTTCAATCTCCCAGTCGGAGTGTTTATTGAGGAACGCGACAAGATCATGTGTGTAGTCAGCTTCATTCACGCAAGATTCATCCGGATCCCAGGCTTCTAGAAGCCCAGCAATCTCTTCGCAGACTTCTTCGGTCTCATCGGGATTATCGCGTTCTGCCCTACTTTTCTTGTCGTCCTCGGTCTGGCCCTGTGAAAACAAGTAACCAAGCGCCGCACCACCGGCGATTGCGAATAGGTGTGAATAATCTGGTCTCTTATCGTTGCTCATGTGGGTTCTCCAAGGGCCGTCAACGAAGTAAGCCGAGGAATCAGGAAACTGATAGAGAAGGATTGGTTACGCAGACTCGGTCAGAGTTGGTTGGGGGGTCAGAGATCGCGAATCGGGCCAACCGGACAATCTGTAGGGCGCGTATCATTCCAGACCCTGATCAAATGTGTCCTTCCGGTGAGCATGCTCACCGGAAAGATAATAAGATTGGGCTAGGGGCTGGGGCTTACAAGCCCATATCGCCGAAAGTAAACATGGGCCCAAAAAAACCTGACCACCTTTTGACCAGCAACTTGGAGTTGCTTGAGTCGTTCAAGAAGAACTTCTCCGATGCCTTCAAGGTTGCCTTGGAAGAGGGCCAGACCAGGGAAGTGGAAGTCTTTCGGGCCTGTATCTTGCAAGTGCAAGCGCAGATTGATGACCTAAAGGCCGAGAAGCCGACTGAATAGGCTGCGAGCCTGCATCGGCCAAGGCCTTCGTCGGTTACTCGGTGGGCATATTTCCACGGAGGTGATCCATCCGGGCCTGAATCAGATCTTGGTGGTGTTTATAGCCTTCGACCTCTCCTGGGGTAGGACCCTGCTGCTTGGCAATGCGGATCAATCCGGCAAAGCCTTCATGGAACACCTCAAGCTCTTTAATACTATTCATATCTCTGAAAATGTTGATGTTGCTGTTCATAAACGCTCCGTGTGCAGGGCTGGCTTTTCGGCCTTCCCCTCGCGCTCCGAAACGTAAGGTGCTTATCGCAGTTCCACTGTACTGCTATTTGGAGCCCTAAGCTCACTTATTACTGGTCTTTTTGGGGATGCCCGTAAATGCTGGCATTGATACCAGGGATTGTTGAGCCTTGATGAATATGCATTTCCGCTCTGGGGCATAGGCAAGTGGCAGGGACGACATCCTATCCTTTTGGAGTGGTAAGCACAGCGAGCTTCTCCTGAAGATCCCTAGTGCTGAAGGGCTTTGGGAGCAAGGTGACGTGGGGGTGCGCTCTCGAAAGATCAATGGCGACTTGGTCAATTTGACCCGTAGAGAGAATCAATGGGAGGGTAGGACGCAAAGCGCGAAGGCGAGGCAAGGTTCCTCTGCCTCCAAGGCCAGGCATATTCAGGTCCAAAATCACCACATCGGGTTGGAAATCGGTTGCAAGTTTGGCCAGGGCTTCTTCACCGCTGGAGGCGACAGTAACGCTGTGGCCAAGCAATTCCAGGATCGCCTGCATTGAACTCTGGATCAGTTCATCGTCGTCGATCAGAAGCACGCTCAGTGCATCAGGGGAGGACTCTGGTCGAGGTTCAGCGGCAGTTTCCCCGAGGTATGGCGAATGTTCACAGGCCGGGAACCTGATGCCCACTCGTGTCCCATGACCCGGTTCGCTCTGAATTTCCAACTGTCCTTGGTGAGCCTTCACGGTGCGGTTGACCACCGACAGGCCCAGTCCCGTCCCCTTTCCAACTTCTTTCGTGGTGAAGAAGGGATCAAAGGCCCTTTTGAGAACCTCTTTCGACATCCCACTCCCCGTATCCTCCACCACCACTTCAATCCACGCGTTGTCGATGTTTCGAGTTCTGAGCGTCAGGGTGCCATCTTCGGGCATGGCGTCTACGGCGTTAACGCAGAGGTTCATGATTGCGTGGGTCAAGGCAGCGCCATCACCACGGATTGGTCGCAACTCAGAGTCCATGTCCAGCGTAAGGCGAACATGGGATAGCGTGGTGCGGGCCAGAATCCGAACTTCCTCTTGCAGGATCTCGTTCAGATTCAAGACCTTTTCTTCTGGAAGGCTGTTCCGAGTAAAGACCAATAGGCTTTGGACCAGCTTCCCGCCACGGGTGGCGGCCTTTTCGATGGTGTCGAAAGCACGCCAAGCTGGGCTATCCACCACTTGGAAATTTTGCATGGCTGAAGAGAGGCCAAGGATGGCCCCCAGCACGTTGTTCATATCGTGGGCGACTCCCCCAGCCAAGAGACCAAGGCTTTCCAATTTTTCAGCTTGAAACAACCGTTCATGGAGCTTGGTGTTCTCTTCGTTCTGAAAGGCAAGCTCCGTGTTGGCAACCTCCAACTCGGCTGCCCGCTTGGCCTTCTCCTCGTTCTGGAAGGCAAGCTCCTTGTTGGCAAGTTCCAACTCGGCTGCCCGCCTCGCCTTCTCCTCGTTCTCAAAGGCAAGCTCTTTGATCGCCTCCACCAATACGGCGGCCCCTTGTTCGGCGCGGACGATCAGTTCTTCCCTGCTGAGGGAGGAGAAAGGAGACTGGGTCTTTTCGTGCATAGATAGACCGATCCAGGAGAGTAAGCCCAGCATATACCATCTAAGTCCCCGGCGTCAATTAGGAATGTGCCTCAGCGACAACTACCTTTGTGCGTTTAAGGGAGCGCGGCGAAGCCGCCGCTTTTAGTGATTTCAGGCCAGTT
>Ga0214167_1000711_pt1 | contig 15227 bp, 10 predicted proteins | sample TroBogypolimnion_45_FD_153006 | JGI IMG/M metagenome (GOLD analysis project Ga0214167, IMG submission 153006) | Freshwater microbial communities from Trout Bog Lake, WI - Practice 18AUG2009 hypolimnion v3 | ecosystem: Environmental > Aquatic > Freshwater > Lake > Hypolimnion/Profundal zone ... | reverse complement strand
GATGAGAAACCCGCATTTAGGAGAATGAGGCCGGGCGTGGTGGGCGCGACTGGATTAATTGCAATAGACAAGGAATGGCATCCACAACTCTTGATGGAGCAAGTACAAAAGTTAAAGCAGCATATTGATATACCGCGCTTAGCTAACGGCAGAGCTCAAGATCACGAACTGTTCTGTGAAGCCTTTAATCAGCTAACGTTGTATTGCGCTCTCTGGTTTGCTTGTGAAACCTCGCAGCGCCCACATCACCTACCCTACATAGACATTGCTGCAGTCGATCCCTGTTTGGGACTCACGCGCATGGGCGATAAAACTAATCGCGCTGGGGATCGGCTACGAGTGGTTTGGCTAAGCCCGTTATTGCAAAAGCAAATGTGGGTATACGAGCAATTACGCCGCAAGTTGCTTAAAAAAATAGTTCCCGATATTACTCAGCGTGCTTTGTATGGAGAATTAATTTGGCTTGAAGTTCCCTCGAGCTCCAAAAAACAAAAAAGCAATAAAGAGGGCTCCCCCGCTCCAGTAGATTTACTGTTAACAATTGAAAAATGGAGTCAGGACAAAATGCGGGGGCACTTTAGGAAATATATTGCGACATCGATTGTTGCGCAGCCCAACTTTCACCGCAAGCTCATACCCGCCCTGTTAAAAAATGCCGGAGTGAGTCAGGCCGATATAAGCACTTGGCATGGCCACTGGCAAATCGGTACGGCACCCTTTCATCAATTTGGCTCCCATAGCTATTTGGAGTACGTCGAGCGGATCAGTAGTCCTTTGCAAAAAGTGATCGAGAGATTGGGTTTTGATATTGTCACGCTAGCAATGCCGGTGTGGCCAAAGGGTAAGGCATAGTGGCCACTAAACTGACTGCCAACAAAGAGGTCGCACGAAATATCAAGGAAACGCAAGAGCGGTTGGCCAGTCAGTTGCGCGCGCAGCCAACGCCCCCACGTTTACTAAAAATCATTTTGCAAATCACCCGCCCTCACCAAGACGCCAGTCAAATGCTGGACGCATCTGTAGAGCAGATTGGCGCAATGATTTGCTCCAAGATTCGCGAATGTATTTCAAAGGAATATCTAGCCAATGGTGAGTTGCTTGAGGTTGGCTGCGCTATCTTGGGTATTTCTAGGCTAGCTTTAAATGAGTCTTTACAAAAGGTATCACCAGATGCCTTACTACGAGATCAACAGTTGCGCGGTGTGGACACGCTACGATTAGTCAATCCCACCGATTACATGCGGGGCGTACAAACGCTTTTTACTAGCATTTTTACTTTAGCCGATGGTTTTTTAAGTTGGAAAAAATGGCTATTTGATGTGATTGAAGCAGACCTTGCTGACTTATGCGTTGCGCAAAATCTAGAGTGGCCTGGCCTAGGAAGTATTGATATTGTTTTGCCAGAGCCCAATCCCTATCGATATTTTGACAGCAAAAAAGCAGGGCAAGATTTGCCGGCGGGAGCCAGAAAAGAAAAGCTGGAGCGGGAGGCCAGGCAGGCAATCGCCCTTCGCCTCATCATCGCGGCTTTCACCAATCAACGTTTTGGTAAGTTTGACTGGGAGGCATTGGATCCAATGGCGCAGTTTGGCGGCTATATATTTAGCGCGATCGTTTTTTCGGGGGTGCAAAATTTTGGGCAACTCAAGCAAATTGTAGAGCTCAGCTTGGCTAAGGAGGCTTTAGATGCGCCCTATGCAAGCCTACTCTTGCCCCGAAAGCTACGGCTCCCAATTGATGCTGCCTATGTTGCTCTTGAAAAGGCGCGCAAAGAAAACAAGAATAAGGCGCCTAGGCACTCGAAAGAGTACGGCCCAAATCTATTGCGCTGGATTGCTGATCCGCTGACGGCTGCCTTGCATGTCCGTTACCGAAAAAATTGGGCCTTTACTGACCGAGGGCCTCAGTTTGATAGTGAATGTTTAGCGGCATTTATGCGTGCTTTGAAGGATGCGCTGCACATTCAAAAAGGATTTAATGAAGTGGGGCTGGATCAAGAAACCCTGTTTAACGCAGTTGATCAAATCTCTACTCGCACGGCATTGATGTATGCCACGCAATCCTGGCAAGAGGATACCCTACCCACTTTTATTGCCCGTTACTTGGCTGGAAGAATCTCTACCCAAGACTTGCAAATAGAGAGCTTGCTGCAGCTGGGCATGTCAGATGCGAAAATGCCAACGGCCAAAATTTTCAAAGAAAATCTGGATGAGTCTTGGCTCGATAGCGAAGTCGATCCCAAAGATCGGGCCGATCAATTTGAAAGCCATGAACCCTCTCCAGTGGCGATGCAGTGGATCGAGCAAATCCTTGAGGCGACCTCTCATTTAAGTCATGAAAACAAGACAAGCCAAGCGCAGTGCATGGATAGCGTTGAGGAAATAGAAAAGCGCTATCAACTTTCTAAGCAAGGCCTCACTCGTAGTTTATTGAAGTGGGTTCGCCAATTAATTGCACAAGACTGGGCGGCCAATCGTCTCGCGCAAAAAATGCTTACGAGCCATCTCCAGTTATTGTTGCCACTAGTCATGGCCGATTGGGATTTGGATGAGGATTTAAATGCGCTTACCTCTGAAGATTGGAGTGAAGCATTTGTAGAGCTTGACGCCCAGATGATGACGCTCAAAGATAAGAAGAGCTTTGGGGCAGCTTGGGAAAGCTTGCGTAAAAGTCAGTTGGCCACAGAAGAAAAAGGCATTCGGTCTGAATCAGAGGTGGATGTTGGGTATGTAACCGAATTAGAGTTTCGATGGGCTCAGATTGATCTTTACACCGTGGCCTGTCAGGGCCGGCCGCTTGAATATAAGAACGCTTGCCTGTTAATTTTTACTTTAGGTTATCGCTTGGGCATGCGTAGATCGGAGGCGCTCAAGCTGGCTACCGGGCATGTCCATATAAAAACAGGCTGGCCCACTGAAATCTCTCTGCAGTGGTGGAAGCATCGCCGTTTAAAGTCAAACGCCTCAGTTCGTATGCTGCCAGTCGAAGCTCTGCTCGAACCTAGGGAGCTCAACTGGCTAGAGTTATGGACGCTCGCTCGTGAGCAAGGTCTCTTATGTGTTGATGAATTAATTAAGATTGAAGCCCCCGAACATAATGCAAGTCCTTTAGGTGGGCAAAGCAAGTTACCTGAATCTGAGCTTTATTCAACGGCAGAATTAGAATTTTTATTTCCCGTGCCAATGAGCCTTAAGGCGCAAGCAGAAAGTCTGATGGAAATATCTAGCAATACTGAGCGCGACAGAGTTATTGGCTATATTCATGAGTCGATGAGGCGGGTTACAAACAATCCCTACATCCGCTTTCATCACCTGCGGCACTCAGCAGCGATGAATACCTTAATGCTCCTATGCGCGCCTAGATTACCAAATTCTGAGCGATTTATTCTGGACCATCTCTATGGCAATAAGGATATTGGAGTACGGATTGCGAAGGATCATAAGGCTATGGGGTTGCCGGATGCCAGCAATCCTATGGCTCAGATTGTTAACCTAAAGCGTCGTATGGGACGTGCTCGTTATTTTTTACTGAATGATTCAAGAGCAAGCTCTTCAGAGTTATATGCGGTATCAACATTACTCGGACACTCATCTCCTGCAACCACGCTCTATAGCTACATCCATGTGATTGATATCTTGACGGGCGCTTTTTTGCATGAGCGTTTGTTGCGCTTTAATTCAGGTTTATTAAATGCGCTCTACCCTGGCTCTGGACGTAATTTAAATATCAGGCGAAATCGGTGCAAAACGCCGTTTGATGACCCCAAATCTGGGATAGATAAAATGCCGGTATTGCTCAATGAGGTGATGAGTCCTGGGCCAAAAATTCAAAATCTGGCCCAGGCAAATGTTAGCCTTACACATATCCTTAATCCCGCCAATGGGCGAGGTATTGAATGGGCTTGCGACAGTTTCGAGAGGCTTACTGGCGCAGATGAAAAGCAATTATCTAAAACGGCTGCGTTACTCGATATCCCGCAGGAGCAAGCGTGTCAGTGGGTTAGTAACGGTATCAACTTTACCAGTCTGGCAAATCTTTATGCAGCAGACAGAAAATATCTTTACGAAAATTTACCCATCCGATTGCCAAAAATTTTTATTGTGAAAACGCCACGTATGCGAGGTGCAATCAAGAAGGCCGATCAATGGCTTGCAAGGGCAACTGCATATTTTGAAAAGCATCCTGACGATGTTTTTATCTTGCTTGACTACGCTAAGGATCGAATTCGAGCTAGGGCAGACACAATTAAATTTACTCAGAAGGAATTAGGCGCTGGCCAACATAAAAGAAAGGGCATAGCTATTTTAAATCCAATTAATCAGATTTATATGAAATTTCTTGATACGTTGGAGATTAAGTATGCACCGGCCGGAAAAAATAGTCTGGAATTAAAGTGTGGCGGCAAGGCGGCAGATGATTTGCCGTTTGCTTTTAGGCAGATGATGCTCTTGTTAGGGGTGTTGTATTCCAGTGGTAATGGTTAGTTAATGCAATTCATGCCCGAACTCATTTTTCAGACAAACCTTTTGCCATGGTTTTTACAAGACCTCACTTTGTAAATATCAGCAGTTCTTAGTTGTGGTAATTGGCTGCTAAGTGATCTTAAGTGGTCGCTGCATCGATCTTATTAAATCTTGGTGGGCGTAAAATATAAACATGAAGAAAGTTGTAGTAATGCTCTTTATAAGCTTTCTGGTTGGCATGGTTAATGCGAGCACAATGCCTGTTGCATTTGGCGGGTTCTCCCATAACCTGCAAACTGCTATGCATGGCCATTGCGAGGGGGTAGTTTCTCCTGTATCTCATGATGAATCTCGGCCAGATGAAAAGTTCGGCGTCAGCCACTCTTGCTGCCCTACTCTTGCGGTCTTTAATAACGCTGTTTCTGTTGCTTTAACAGAAGAGCCTACCTTCTACTTGCTTAGTGAGATATCTAAGCTCATCTCTAACATTGCTGAATCCATTTACAAGCCCCCTAAAAGTTATCTTTAATCAACTTTGATTGCATGGCAATCCCATTGCCATTTTGATAATTTACGTTTGGAGATTTAGTAATGAATATGACTCACTATATGCAGCTCTTGTCAGATAACCAACCTTGGAATCTGCTCATCTTTATGGCTATACCAATAGTGCTTGCTGAAACCTTAGCAATTACTGAGCTGTATATCCTATTCACTCGCAAGTTTGATGGCTTTGTCTATCACCTCAATCGCTTTTCAGGTACGACCGTAGGGCTTTATTTCATCGGCATCATTGCTTACTTAATGACAACCGCAGTTGTTCCGATTACCAAAGGCGGTGAATGGAGAACTGCAATTGATGTGGTTGCTGTAGGCAGTTACCTTATTGGGGGCTTGCCTTTGATTTGGATTGCTCTTCAAGAGTTTAGTTTTGTGAATAAGTCTCTAGACCAAATGGGTAAGCTGAAGATGCATGCCATTTGTGTAGCCCTATTCTTGGTATTTGGACATATCGCCATGATTGCTGGAATGCTTGACCCATCCTTACTTGGCTATAAGGGTGCTGATGCTCATCAGATAAGTCGTAGTGCTATACATGAGCAATGTGATCCAGCAATGTACTCACAAACGATGCAAATGCATCAACAGATGATGGGAAGTAAGCTGCCTGAGCAAGTGAAGCAAATGCCCATGAATAGTGGAAATATGTCCACGGGGAATGCGGGACATATCCGCTAAGTAATCAAGCTTGACATTAACCGCCCTTGAAGTGACTCCAGAAACTTGGACACTTCGGGCGGTTTTTTATTGCCAAATGTCCGCCTTTGAGGCTAATGCAGCCCTTGCTGGTAATGAATGTAGATTAATTAAACCCGTTGAGCGGTTCTTTTTGCATCCTTATTGGTTTAGGTATAGCCACCCCAACATTCATCGTCACTATATTCAGGCTCAATCAAAGCATTGGTAATAGCCTGTGTCGCTACTTTATTTTTGATCACTTAAAGCTCGGTGGTTGTATTGTTGTTGCTGGGTCTTGCTACCTACCGTTCAGCATTTGAAATTGGTATGGTCAATAGAGATGGCAACTACTTCTTTTTCTTGCTTAGAATCGGATGGGCGGGCTTGAGCAGTAATCTGTTGATGAATTTTGTACTAGTGGCCAGTGTGCAATCAATTTAGCTCTCATTAATTTTGAACAAAATTAATGAGATGAGGAAGGTCGATATCAGTGCGATAAATGCTGCCATGATGCAAAAAATTCTAAATACAAGGTTAATGCTAATGGAGTCCAAAATAAACCAACTGCTGAGGAGCGCAAACAATAGACTCATGGTTAATTTCATAAGCTCAATCTAAATGAGAATTTGTTTTTTTCAAATCCCATTTATACGGGGCTGGTAGGAGTTAGCAGTGGGTAGCTAGGTGCTGCACCGCACGTTCGCATCCCTCATCGCTTAAACATAATGCTTTAAATTGAAAAAGCGATCCAATTGCGTTTGGAGTCTAACTGGAGGCAAAGTGCTGGCGTATTAAAAGAGGTGAGAAATTAAAGCCCCCATGTGCATGGGGTAGGATATTCATGTGAGTCCAGCTATGGTTGCATCTAATTAATTTTTTGATCGGAAAATATGAGAGAAATATTTTTTGGACATTGCCACGAAGGCGGGCGTTACAAGTCGGATTACATATTGTCCCAGGGCGTTAAAAATGCCATCAAAGAGTTTGAAATGCTAACAAGCGATTTGATGAGATGGGTGGCCGAGGCTCTGAAAGAGGCATGAAGCATACTCAATTGATCATGAATGACGATGGTAGACCTGTTTTTGTAGTCCTGACAATTCCAAAATTCATAGAATTTTTGAGGAAAAGACATGCAGGGGGAGTTAATGACGATAGGCATGACTCTAAAATCTTTGAATATAGAATCTTCTCAATTCAACTTTTAAATAATTAGGCCCATAAGAGTTGGCTGGATTAAATCGAGCGTCAACAGTCTGATATCTGGCTGCCTTATAAATTACCACTATTTAGATTATCAAAGAATCGTTCTGCATTTAGGGTTCTCTCGTGCTGGGCTGTACACTAAAAACGTAACATTACCGCGGACCTCAATAGAGTTTGCGTCTCGCGAACCTTGACAACTTAAAAGTAGGGGCATTCGGTTGGCGGAGGTAGTGCGCGTTGCAGTGCAGGCCATTAGTGGCGCAGTGCATCCAACGCTTACGTATAACGCCATCCTTCCACAAGATACGCCGAATCTTTTGAGCATAAGAGTATTCCCATCTTTTTTATCAAATCAGTGCATTAGCTGCTCTGTAATTACCGCACTATTTATGCGAGTAATACTTATAAAGAAAGCTTAGTAGTGTTGCAATCCCCTGAACATAGGGTGCATCGAGTTATTTTTTCCCCACCATAGACACGGCCAGTTGATGGAGTGGATGTGATAGTGCCACGCTAACAATATCCATTTTTGCCCCATAGATATTTCGATACTCATAGGCTCTAATATTTTTACGTTTGCCTGGTGATAGCACTTTGCGGATGTACCCAGTGATGAATAATTCATCAAGGTAGCGATTGGCTGTTGCTAAGCTTAAATTAGAAATGGCCCGAATAATTGCAGAGGGCTCCATAGGGCTCTGCTCTTGTAGCAAGACTGTGATTTCTCGTTTTTTTTGCTCTTTATGCAGAGATCGTCGGTTTTGGTTGAGCTTTATAGGCATTTATATCCCCTTTATTCATTAGAGGTAAGAAATCGGATGCCTCCAAAAGAGACCTAGATAGGAGAATTGCTTGAGCCCAATGGTTCTTGCCAAGAGTCTGAAGCCATGCAATAGGCCTAATAAGCATTGCAACGGCTATGTGGGCGCCAATCGTTGAGCTACTAATGCATCTTTTCTTGCTTCTGATCGAGCAAGACCTCTGGTTCCTGAGCTTCGACCCAACTATCTCGATTGAGCGTGGCAGTGAGTTGTTTTTGATCCAACTCACCAGTCCAGCGCGCCACCACAATTGTGGCAACGCCGTTACCAACCAAGTTGGTTAGTGCACGCGCTTCGGACATAAATCGATCAATGCCCAAAATGATTGCCAAGCCAGCAACGGGTACATTGCCGACGGCCGACAGAGTTGCCGCTAACACGATAAAGCCGCTACCAGTAACGCCCGCAGCCCCCTTCGACGTCAAGAGCAGTACCAACAAGAGCGTGATCTGCTGGGTGATAGTCATTGGCGTATCTGTTGCCTGAGCAATAAAGACGGCGGCCATCGTTAAGTAAATTGAAGTGCCATCAAGATTGAATGAGTATCCAGTTGGAATAACTAATCCTACGCAACTTTTCTTGGCGCCCAATAATTCCATTTTCTCCATCATGCGTGGCAAGACGGATTCTGAAGAAGATGTGCCCAACACAATGAGGAGTTCCTCTTTGATGTAGCGCACGAACTTAAAAATATTGAAGCCATTAAAGCGCGCAATGAGGCCCAGGACAATGAACACGAAGAGTAGACAGGTAAGATAAAAAGCGCCCATCAATTTTCCTAAGGAAAATAAAGACCCAATTCCGTACTTACCAATCGTAAATGCCATCGCACCAAATGCACCAATAGGTGCGAATTTCATGATGACACCAATGATGTCGAATAAGACATGTGATGTCTTCTCAATCAAATCAAATACCAAGGTTCCGCGGCCACCAAACTTATGCAATGCGAAGCCAAATAAAACTGCAATAAAGAGGATCTGTAAAATCTCTCCTTTTGCAAATGCGTCAACTACTGTGCTCGGAATAATGTTCAGCAAGAATTCCGTGGTGGTTCCCATCTTGCCAGGGCCGGTATAGGCGGCAATCCCTTTGGTATCCAAGCTAGCAGGATCAATGTTCATGCCAGCGCCTGGCTGAAGCACGTTGACTACGACCAAGCCAACCATGAGGGCGATTGTGCTCACTACCTCAAAATACAGAAGCGCAAGGCCGCCGGTCTTGCCAACCTTCTTCATATCTTCCATGCCAGCAATGCCGAGCACCACAGTACAAAAAATAATAGGGCCAATCAACATCTTGATGCCTTTAATAAAGGCATCCCCAAATGGCTTCATATCCACCCCCATCGAAGGATAGAAATGCCCCAGCAATACCCCAATCACAACTGCCGTAAGTACTTGAAAATAAAGAATTTTATAAATTGGTGGTTTTTTAATCACGGTTGATGCTTTCATGTCTCTTTAGGATGGGTGCGTAGCCCATATTTGACGTATGGGATGAAGCCTGTTTACGGCATAAATATCCTCTTTAATTAAAAAATTGCCAGTAGTGCTTCCCCCGCCCCAATACTGGGGGGATTTAATGAATTAACTTGAACTGCTGGGGAAAAAATCACTTGAATGGAGATCAATTACGCTCATACCCCATATTTTGGGGGTTATATCACCCCCATAAGTGTGGGAACCTGCATCCTGGCACGCAGATAAGGGTGGGCATGGACGATCTTGTAAATAAGCTGTTGGAGTTGATTGATAAGCCAGCATTCATTAAGAATGAGCTAGGTATATATACAGCATGTAATGCTTCTTTTGAAAAATTCCTAGGCATTAGCAATAAGCTTATCTTGGGCAAGACCGCATTTGATATTGCGCCGACAACGCTAGCTAAGATTTACACGGAGGCAGATGTAGAGCTTTTTGCAAGGCGTTCGGTTCAAATTTATAGGGCTCCAGTTGCAGGGCCACGATACGAGCGTACTGTTATTTTCTCAAAAACAGTCATATTTAATGAAGACGATCAGTTGGCTGGTTTCGTTGGAACTATTGGTGATATGCATGCTGATACTCCTCAGGGTACGCAGGATAAGAAAATTAATCACAATGCCATCAATTTAACGCGTCGGGAATTTGAAGTGCTACATCTGATGAGTCAGGGCTTGACGGCAAAAGAAATTGCAAAAATACTAGACATCTCGCATCACACCATAGGGGACTATATGAAATTAATCTATCTTAAATTGAACGTGAATAATAGAATTAGCGCTCTTATAGCGGCTCAGAAACTTTACTTAATTTAAATTATCATTCACAAAAAAATGGGGGCTCCCACGCAGAGGCGCGATGTAAATACGTGCTTCTAGAGCAACTTTTTTTGATTGCTTGAGAAGGGTTAGGCTCTATAAATTTCTGATTTGATTAAACATACGAAATCAATAGCAATTGACATCTGAATAGAGCATTTTTCTTGGGGCGGGGCCCTATTATCCCAGTGGCGGGCTTTTTTGTATTCAGTGTCTAAAGAGGATTCAAATTAGGCCTTATATAAAAAATTTGACAATAGCCCTGAGCTGAGCTCACCTCAATTTTCAAAAGGAATTCCTCGTAAAATGAAGATCTCCAACCATAACCTCCAACTTTTTTAAGGCTTGTATGCGTTCATACATAGTCTTTGATAGTTCTCGTTCACTTTGAAATTTCCTACGTGTAGTTACCAATAGATCATAGGTTGACTTGAGCCCTAACTCATGTTGTTTTAAAAAAGAGAGATAAAGACGATCGGCTATGTGGGTTTGAGCCATAAGCGTAGATAGTTTTTGATCTGAAATTTTTGCTTGGGAGTAGAGTTTTCTGACGGAAGCTTCAACATCATTTGTTTCTGACTCTAGTAGAAGGCGTTGACTTTCTGCATAAAAAGCAGATTGACGATCTTTTCCGTAGGTTTCCCCGCCGGTAAATAGCGGTATATTTAATTGAAGACCCAAATAGCCCTGAATGGACTTTTGACCAACGGTAGATAGGGAGTTCGAGTTTTGGTAGCCTTGATAAGCTACGATATCTACAGTGGGGGTATATGCAGCTTTATTCTTTTTATTTTCATAAAGAGCGCTTTCATAGTTGCCTTGCTGGTACCCAATTTTTGGGTTCGTCTCTTTGGCATCATCAATGAGGGCACTTAAGCCCCTACCTAGAGCCAAATAAATTTGAGGGGCGGTCAGTGCGTCCTCGATGGCAATGCTTTCCCCCATCAGTATTTCTAAGCTGATTTTCGCTTGCAGTACCGTACTTTTGGCGTCATCAAGGTTAGCCTGGGTTTGCAATTTAGCGTATGTGATCTCGTCAACATCCGTTTTGGATGAGGCCCCGCCCAATTGCTTGCCGATTAGAATTTTTTCTTGCTTTATTAATGTTCCAAGCTCCTTTGCCGTATCAGCATATGCCTCTTGAGCCGATGCTAGCGAGCAATAGGCTTCAATCACCTTATTTTTTAAATCGTTGAGCTCCATCCCCAATTTTTGCTGGGCTGCTTTTTCCTGCTTGGTGGATTGGAGATAGCTAGCTATTGCTGCTAAATTAATTAATGGCTGTGTAAGCTGTCCGACATAGGACTTTGCGGTGTAATTTTGCGTCGTTGTGGAAATATTGCCAACCATGTTTGATCCGGTTTGGGTCAGATTATTATTCGCTTGAAATCCAGTCATAGTTAGTTTGGGTAGTAAGCCTGCTCTGGCAATTGTTGGCAGATACTCCGCGGAACGCGCTTCAAGAATGGCCGAGGCATATTTTTTATCATAGCCAATGGCTTGATCTAGTGCCTGATCATAAGTTAATCCAAACGCCTGGCTTGTTAAGCACAGACCAAAACAAGTCATCCAATAATTAACGCTCACGTGCTGCCTCTCCCATATTTTCAACCAGCGGCGAGAGTAAATAACTAATGAGCGTGCGGTGCCCTGTTTTAATTTCAGCGGTAGCTACCATGCCCGAGGAGAGTTTAATGGGCTCCCCGGCAACATTAATAAAAGACTGATCTAGCAACACCCGAATCTGATAATTATTAGTTGTCTGGGTCTTTTCGTCTAAATCAGATTCTTTTGCCTTGGCTGGCTTTTCCCCTTGCTTTTCTATAGCATCATTGGCAATCGCACTCACAACGCCCTTAATCAGTCCATACCTAGTGAAAGGGAAGGCCTCTATTTTTATCGCGACTTCTTGCCCAACTTTCACAAAGCCTACGTCCTTATTGTTTAGGTAGGCCTCTAACATTAAGCTGCTTCTGCTGGGAACAATGGTGAGTAGAATTTGGCCGGGGGTGACTACGCCACCAGTGGTGTGAATGCTAAGGCCGGTGACAACGCCCTCAATCGGCGAGCTGATGGCAAGAGTCTGGTTTGAGTATTGAGCTTGCTTGAGTTGGGCCGTGGCCTCAAGCAACTCTTTTTCTTTATCAAAATAGTCGTGTTCTGAAACATAACCATCGACCAAGAGTGACTTATAGGCATCGGCCTTCTTGCTCAGCAGCGGAAGGAGGGCATTTAGTTTGTGGATTATAGAAAGAGTTTCAGTATTATCTAGCTGCAATAAAAGCTGTCCAGCCTTTACCTGCTGCCCATTTTCAACGAGAATTGTCTGAATTTTGGAAGTTCCAAGGGACTGAATGTTTTTGGTGTATTCACTACTCACTAGACGACCAGAGGCAATGGCGATAATATCGACAGTGCCAATTGATGCCCAGGCGAAGGCCAGTAAAATCATCGCAATGAGTAGGTAAGCGGTCCAGGCTAAGATGGGTGAAGCATTGGTTTCTTGGAGCTCAATCGCATCTGGTAAAAACTCCGATTCATAGCGCTCTGCTAATTGGCGATGGTCAAAATGTCGACTTTTCCACGCCATCTGAAGTACTTCCCAATAGCGAGAGAGTAGCGCGCCGAATGCAGTGTTTTTAAGCACGGGTCACCCCATCTTGAATGTTAGTTAAGTAGGCATATAGACCATTTTTGGCAAGCAATTCGGAATGACTGCCCGATTCCCTTACTTTGCCCTCATCCATGACGTAAATAGTATCTGCATGTCGCACTGCGCTTAAACGATGGGCAATGATGATGACGGTTCGCCCTTCGCTAATTTGAGCCATATTATCTTGAATGATTTTTTCCGACTCATAATCTAAAGCAGAGGTAGCCTCATCAAAGATCAATATTTTGGGGTTGGTAATGAGCGCTCTGGCTATGGCAATGCGTTGGCGCTGGCCGCCGGAGAGCGAAACTCCCCGCTCTTCAATTATGGTGTCATAGCCTTGGGCCAATGCGCCAATAAATTCATGGGCCCCTGCTAATTGGGATGCATTGACCACTTGTTCAATGGTGGAGGCAGGTCTTGCTAGAGCAATATTATCGCGGATAGAGCGATTAAATAAATAGTTCTCTTGCAGTACAACCCCAATTCTGGTTCGCAGTGAAGTGGGGTCTAATGAGGCAACATCAAAGCCATCAACGAGAACTGATCCTGCCGAAGGAGCATAAAGACCCTGGATGAGTTTGGTTAAGGTAGATTTTCCAGAGCCTGATCGCCCCACTAGACCAACAGTTTGATTTGGGAGAATTTGAAGATTAACTCCTTGAAGAATCAGTCCTTCATCGATTTTATATTTAAATTGAACATCTTTAAAGACGACTTCACCGCGCATTTGATTGATCGGGGTTTTGCCCACATTACTTTCTGGATATGTATTGAGGATGTCTCCCAAACGATCCATGGAGATGCCTACTTGCTGGAACTCTCCCCACAAATTAGCAATGCGCATAATGGGGGAGGCTAGTTGACTAGCCAGCATATTAAAAGCAATAAGCTGACCAATCGTCAGATCATTGCCCATCACCATTGAGGCGCCAATCCACATGATCGCCAAAGTAGTTAATCGGGAGATCGCATTCACACAAGCTCCCGCAAAAGAGGAGAGAGTGGTAACGCTAAAGGAGCTTTTTACATAGGCTGCTAATTTTTTATCCCAGGACTTATGAAAACTCGGCTCCAGCGAAAGCGATTTAATCGTATCAATTCCCGAGAGAGATTCTACTAGGAAGGATTGATTTTCAGCCCCCTTTTGAAACTTGGCATCTAATTTTTTTCTCAATGCCGGAGTTATTAAATAAGAAATTAAGGCATATAAAGGCAAGGAGGTAATTGCTACAAGGGTTAGCTTTACACTGTAAAATAACATTACCCCAATAAAAACAAAAGAGAACAAAACATCGAGAAGAAGTGTGATCGAGTTGTTCGTTAAAAAGCTACGAATATTTTCCAACTCGCGCACTCTGGAAACTGAGTCCCCTACCCTACGCACAACAAAATACGAACTCGGTAATCGAGTCAGGTGACCAAAGAGTTGCGAGCCTAACTTAACATCAATACGGCTACTGGTATGTGAAAAGACATATGATCGAATCCAGCCTAATGAGGTGTCAAAAAGAATCGTGATTAAAAGTCCAATAGCAATCACATTTAGTGTTGTAGTTGCTTGATGGACCAACACCTTATCTGTAATGGCTTGAAAAAATAATGGGGTCGCTAGCGCAATAAGCTGAATAATCAGCGAGATCAGAATAACTTGCTTAAGCTCCCTGCGGTAGCGAATAATTGCAGGAATAAACCAGGAAAAATCAAACTTTGCTAGGGAGCCTAAAATCGAAGAGCGTGATTTTGTGAGAAAAAAATATTCACAAAATTCTTTTAAAAAATCTTCTTTATTGAGGCGCTTAATTTCTCCCTGCATCGTTTGAACGATCAGCCCATTGGGGGTGGTTTTAAGCAAACAGGCAAAACCCAATTTGGTAAAGGCAATCGCGATATCGGGGATTTGCTCTAGTCGATTAGGCTTGATTTTGACTAACCGGCTTTGAAAAAGCTGCATTTTTGAATAAAGCAGTGCATCCGTTATAACAAACTCATCTAGATTTTTTTGAACGGCATGCAAGATTTCATTGCTCTGAGATTTGGAGCCATGCAGACGAATGAGCAGGGAATACGCCGCCAAAAATGAAGGTGAATTGAGGCTTGGAAGGCCGTAGTGAATATTTTGCATGAGTTAAGTCTTTTTATTCGGCCATGCCAAAGCCATTATTGGAGAGATAATTTCAAATAAGGTGCGACTAAATTTGATTCTGCTTTTTAGCGCCCATCCCCATAGGGTCGCAGTGAATAGGTTGTTAGATGTCAAGGCTAACCAATGTCACGCATAACTACTTAAGATTCAACCCCCAAAAATATGGGGCGGAAAACCCCGAATATTCATGACGGGGGGAATCATGTAATTTGCATTCATGGGCGCATGAGTCAATGGCGCATATTGAATACCAAACTAAAGAATGGGGTCACCGTGAGCGTTGCTATTTTTACGTCCTTAACAAATATTAGCGCCTACAGCGCCACTGAGCTAGCTACACTGACAACAGCTCAAGCGGGCGCCTTAACGGCAACTCAACTCAATGGCTTAGGCGCAG
>Ga0214167_1000710_pt1 | contig 15256 bp, 13 predicted proteins | sample TroBogypolimnion_45_FD_153006 | JGI IMG/M metagenome (GOLD analysis project Ga0214167, IMG submission 153006) | Freshwater microbial communities from Trout Bog Lake, WI - Practice 18AUG2009 hypolimnion v3 | ecosystem: Environmental > Aquatic > Freshwater > Lake > Hypolimnion/Profundal zone ... | reverse complement strand
CGACTTCGCTCCCCATGCCACTTTGCAAGGCGCCCGGGAGGCCCTCGAGGCCTGGCCCGGGCTGCGCCTGCTTCTGGTGGGCAATGAGGGCGTGATCCGGCCCCTGCTGGCCCAGCATGGCTTCACTCCGGAGCTGATGACCCGGGCGGAGCTGGTCCACGCCTTCCACACGGTGGCCATGGACGACAAGGCCACTTGCATCCTCAAAGAGAAGAAAGACAGTTCCATCCGTGTGGCCGCCCAGCTCGTGCGCGAAGGGCGGGCTCAGGGCGTGGTGTCCATGGGCCACACCGGGGCCGCCATGGTGGCCTCCAGCCTGGTCATCGGCAAGCTCGAGGGCGTGGACCGGCCGGCCCTGGCCAGCGTCCTGCCCAACATGATGGGTAAGCCCACGGTCCTGCTGGATGTGGGCGCCAATGTGGGCTCCCGCGCCGAACACATCGCCCAGTTTGCGGTCATGGGCTCGGTCTATGCTGAGGAGGTCCTGGGCGTGGAACGGCCCCGGGTTGGCATCCTCAGCGTGGGCGAGGAGGACGGCAAGGGCACGGACGTCACCAAGGACGCCTCCGCCATGCTGCGCAACATCGAGATCCGGTTCGAGGGCAACGCTGAAGGCCGCGACATCTGGAACGGCGACTTCGATGTCATCGCCTGCGATGGCTTCGTGGGCAACGTGGTGCTGAAGTCCAGCGAGGCCTTGGCCGAGGGCATCATCGGCGGCCTGCGGGAAAGTTTCATGGCCACCCCCCTCACCAAGTTCGCGGGCCTCCTGGCCAAGCCCGCCATGAAGCGCTTCAAGCAGAAGCTGGACTACGCCGAATACGGCGGCGCCCCCCTGCTGGGCGTGAAGGGCATCAGCATCATCGGCCACGGCCGCAGTGATGCCAAGGCCGTGCGCAATGCCATCCGCGCCGCCCTCCGCGCAGCGGAGCACCGCCTCCACGAGCGCATCCAGGAGCGCGTCGCCCTGCTGCTGCCCCAGGATTGAGCAATTAAAAGATCTACCACGAACTATCCGTCTTTGCGTCTTCGTGTCTTCTCGGCATCGGCTGCGCCGATCCGCGAGGCAAACTGATATTTCGTGATGGATCAGTTTTTTGTTGGGAGGAACCATGAACAAGGTGGCTTGGCTGTTTCCGGGGCAGGGGTCGCAGGCGGTAGGCATGGGGGTCGCGCTGGCGGCGGCGGAGCCTGCGGCGCAGGCGGTGCTGACTGCATCGGATGAGGCACTGGGCTTTCCGCTCTCGCAACTCATGGCCGAGGGCCCGGAGGAGACGCTGAAGCTCACGGAGCACACCCAGCCAGCCATTCTCACCCACAGCCTCATGGTGGTGCGGGCCTGGGCGGAGCGCCTACCCGCCCCGGATTTCGCGGCGGGCCACTCCCTGGGCGAGTACAGCGCCCTGGTGGCCGCCGGCGCCCTGAGCTTCGGCGACGCCGTGCGCACCGTGCGCGAGCGGGGCCGGGCCATGCAGCAGGCCGTGCCCGTAGGGGTGGGCGCCATGGCGGCCCTCCTGAACATGAGCCAGGCGGACGTGGAAGCCAGCTGCGCTGAGGCCGCTGCAGCCACAGGCCAGGTCGTGGTCCCTGCCAACTTCAATGGTCCGGGCCAGATCGTCATCGCCGGCCACGCCGGGGCCGTGGAGGCCGCCATGGAGGCCGCCAAGGCCCGGGGCTGCCGCAAGGCTGTGAAGCTGCCGGTGAGCGCACCCTTCCACTCTCCCCTCATGGGGCCTGCCCAGGCCCACATGGAGCCATTCCTCCAGGGGCTGAGCTTTTCGACGCCCCGCTGCCCCCTGGTCAACAACGTGGATGCTCTGGCGGTTTCTGAGCCCGAGGCCCTGCGGGACGGCCTGCGACGCCAGATCCCCGGTGCCGTGCGCTGGCAGGCCACCCTGGACCTGCTGCTGGACCAGGGCGTGACCACCTTCCTGGAGTTGGGGCCCGGCAAGGTGCTGGCGGGTCTGGTGAAACGCCAGGCCAAGGAGCGGGGCCTCGAGGTCAGCGCCCTCAGCTTCGGCGCCCCCGAGGATCTGGCCCAGCTGGGTTGAGGGCCGTAATCCAGGCGAAACCGAAACAAGCTCAAGTCGGAAGCGGCTCCCGCCGAAATCGATGGGGTACCCAGCTCTGGACATGACAGTCAGCTATGTACCTGTGCATTCTGGGCGCGGTTCTTACCCAAAGGAGACATGCCATGCGGTGGATGCGCAGCCTTGCAGTGGTAGCTGTGACCTGTGGAATGCTGTTCGCCCAGACGGAGAACAGTTCCAAGGCTGAGGCCCTGGTGAAGGACGCCATCGCCTTCGCCAAGAAGAACGGCAAGGCCAAGCTCCTGGAGGCCACGAGCCTGCCCAGCGGTGCTTTCCACCTCAAGAAAGGGGACTCCCTCTACCTGTTCATCTATGACGTGAAGGGGCTCTGCCTCGCCCACGGATCGCGGGCCCCGCTGGTGGGCCTCAACCGTTTCGACGCCAAGGACCCGGACGGCAAGTTCTATGTCCGCGAGATGATTGCCAACGCCAAGACCAAGGGCAAGGGATGGACGGAATACAAGTACCCGGATCCCAAGACCGGCAAAGTGGAGCTGAAATCCACCTTTGTCATGCTCCACGAGGACATGGTCATCTGTGCTGGTGCCTACACGGAATGACTTGCCCAGTTTAGGCCCGGACCCCAGGTAGACCCGGGCCACGACGGCAAACTGTGATGAATGCCGTGGCTCCAAGCGGCTAGGGTAAACAGATCGCCACGACCCATTTTCGTGTGCGGGAGGCGGGGCCGCCTTTGCATGCCCACACTTCCCTCACTCCACTCCTTTCCCGGAGGTGCTCATGCGCAAGGATCTTGTCTTCGGAATGGCCGGTTCTGGAGGAGACGGCATCGTCTCCGCCGGCGACTCGCTCCTGCAGGCCGCTGCGGCCGAGGGCTACCACGGCGTCATGACCAAGAGCTTCGGTTCGCAGATTCGCGGCGGTGAGTCCTCTTGCCGCGTGCGCATTGCCACGGATCCCATTCTCAATCCGGGCGGCAACCTCGACGTGGCCGTGGCCCTGAACTGGGAGGACTTCCTCAAGTTCGGCGCTGAACTGCCTGTGAGCGGCAACACCGTGGTGATCTACGAGGCCGCCACGGGCATCAAGGAGACCGAGATTCCCTTGGTGGGCGTCACGCCCCTGCAGGTCATTGCCGTGCCCATCGCGGCCATGGCCAAGGAGACCGCTGGCACCGAGCGCGCCAAGAACACCGTGGTGTTGGGCCTCATCGCCGGCTGGTTCGGCATCGGCGCCGTGGCCGTCATGAAGGGCATCCGGAAGAAGCTGGCCAAGAAGGGCGAGGAACTGGTGAACGCCAACCAGCGGGCCTTCGACGCAGGCCGCGCCTTCGCCATGGAGCATCCCCTCAAGACCAGCATGGCCGTCATGCCTTCGGAGACCAAGGGCCAGGTCAAGCTCATCACCGACGGCAACGACATGTGCGCTGCCGCCGCCATCTTCGCTGGCTGCCAGTTCTTCGGCGGCTACCCCATCACGCCCTCCACCGAGATCATGCAGTTCTTCACAGACCACGTCTGGAAGTACGGCGGCGCGGTGCTGCAGGCCGAAGATGAGATCGCCGGCATCGGAGCCGCCGTGGGCGCCTCTTTCGCTGGCAAGAAGTCCATGACCGCCACCAGCGGTCCGGGCCTCTCCCTCAAGTCCGAGATGATGGGCCTGGCCAGCATCGCTGAGCTGCCCCTGGTCATCGTGGACGTGCAGCGCGGCGGACCCTCCACGGGCCTGCCCACCAAGACCGAGCAGTCGGACCTCTTCGCCGCCTGCTTCTCCGCTCACGGCGACGTGATCCGTCCAGTGCTGGCCCCCACCTCCGTGGCCGACACCTTCCGCATCACCATCGAGGCCTTCAACATCGCCGAGTACTACCAGACGCCCGTCATCATCCTCTCGGACCAGGAGATCGCCTCCCGCAAGGAGACGCTGGATCCCATCGACACCTCCCAGTTCAAGATCATCAACCGCCAGGAGCCCCACGGGGCGGACCTTGTGGACTACAAGCGCTTCAAGCAGACGGACAACCACATCAGCCCCATCAGCCATCCCGGAATGCTCGGCGGCACCTACCTGGCCTCGGGCATCGAGCACGTGGAATCCGGTGCGCCCACCAACAGCGGCAGCGTCCACCAGCGCATGAACGACAAGCGCACCAAGAAGTTCGATCCCCTCAAGGACCGCAAGGACCTCTTCGAAGTGCTGGGCAACCCTGATGCGCCCATCGCCATGATCGCCTGGGGCAGCATCGCCGGTGTCTGCCGTGAGGCCCTGGCCATGGCCCAGGCCGAGGGCCTGAACGTGAAGCTGCTGGTGCCCTACCTGCTGTATCCCGTGGCGGAGGGCGTCTACAACGAGTTCTTCACCTCGGTCCAGAAGGGCCTGATCATTGAGCAGACCCACCTGGCGCAGACCTTCAAGCTCCTCCGCATGCACATCGACCTGCCCAAGGGCGTCAAGTCCCTGGCCCGCAGCGGCGCCAATCCCTTCCTGCCCGGCGAGATCGTCGCGGCCCTCCACCATCTCCTCTCGGAGCTGCAGCGCAGCCACGAGGGCCAGCTTCAGCCCCAGGAGTGAGGTCCACCATGAGCGCAACTTGCGAATTCCAGGCCAAGGACTATAAGAGCGACCTCAAGCCCATCTGGTGCCCCGGATGTGGTGATTTCTCCGTGGTCCAGGGCATCTACCGCGCCCTGGCTGCCATCGGCCGCCCCCCCCATGAGATCGCCTTCGTGTCCGGCATCGGCTGCTCCAGCCGCATTCCCGGCTACACCACGGCCTACGGCTTCAACAGTGTCCATGGCCGCTCCCTGCCCATCGCCCAGGGCATCAAGCTGGCCAACCCCGACCTGCTGGTTCTGGCCGCTGGCGGTGATGGTGACGGCTTCTCCATCGGTGGCGGCCACATCGCCCACCTGATCCGCCGCAACGTGGACATCACCTACATCGTGATGGACAACCAGATCTACGGCCTCACCAAGGGCCAGCTCTCGCCCACCTCGCAGAAGGGCCGGGTCACCTGCACCTCGCGCTTCGGCAGCCTCGAAGAGCCGGTTAATCCTCTGCTCTACGTGCTCGCCTACGGCGCGGGCTTCGTGGCCCAGGCCTCGCCCACGGACCTGGCCGGCATGGCCGCGGTCATCGAGGAAGCCATTCGCTACCCCGGTTTCGCCTTCGTGAACATCCAGTCCCCCTGCGTCACCTACGGCGAGGAGGCCCAGCAGATCCGCGGCCTCAAGGCCATCTCGGAATCCCTGGCGAGCCTGGGGCACAACCCGGCAGACCGCCTGGCCGCCATGGACCTCGCCCAGCACTACGGCGAGAAGATGCACCTGGGCGTGTTCTACCGCAATCCCGAGCCCGCCCCCACATACGACGCGCTGGTGCGCGAACGTCAGGCCCTGCTCTCCAAGGACGCTCTGCCCAAGGAGAACATCCTCGACCTCTTCATCAAGAAGTAAGCGGAGGTCCCATGGCCATTCAAGGCATCGATTTCGCCAACCTGTCCCTCATGGACGCCCTCGACCTCGCCATCCTCATCGAGGATGAGGCCCAGGAGCGCTACCAGGACTTCGCAGCACAGATGGAACAGCACCACACCCCCGAGGCCGCCAAGTTCTTCACCTACATGGTGGAGAATGAGGCCAAGCACGGCCGGGAACTCCTGGCCCGGCGGACGCAGCTCTTCGGCGATACGCCCCGTCAGGTCAAGGCAGCCATGATCTTCGATGTGGAGGCCCCGGACTTCGACGAAGCCCGCGCCTTCATGAGCGCCCGCGAGGCCATGGCGGCTGCCCTGGCCTCCGAGGTGAAGGCCCACGCCTTCTTCGAGTCGGCGCTCCCCTCCATCAAGGATCCTGACGTCCGGGCCCTCTTCGAGGAGCTGCGGATCGAAGAGATCGAGCATCAGGAACTGGTCCAGCTCGAACTCGCCAAGCTCGGCAAGGACAACGGCGTGGATGGCAGCGCCTACGAGGATGAACCCGCCGCGCAGTGATTCGAGCGCTACTGATCCACCACTGAGACACGAAGAAAATAAGGCGCATGGAGGGCAACCTCTTTGCGCCTTTCTGCCGCCTGGAACACTGCCGCAGCCCGGATCACCTCATCCCCGGCAAACAACAAAACGACCGGTGAGGAACTCCGAAAAACAGTGAGAAAGCAGCCATCCCTGTCACTGTTCCTCACCGGTAACAAAGCTTATCTTGAGTATTTCGGAACCAGTGAAGAAGCCCCTTGGCCGGTACACTGGTTTGATCATGGTTTCTGAATCCACACCCGCCCTGGTCTACCTGCACGGCTTTGCGTCGGGTCCGGAGGGGAACAAGGCGAGGTACTGCCGGGACTGGGCGGCGCGCCACGGCGTGCCCTTTCTGGCGCCGGACCTGAACCTGCCCAGCTTTGAAACCCTCACGGTGACGGCCCAGGTGGAGGCGGTGCTGGCCCTGTTGGGCACGCTGTCAGGCCCGCCCGTGCTGGTGGGCTCCAGCCTCGGGGGCTTCGTCGCCACGGCGGTGGCCCACCGGGGCGCGGCCCTGCGGTCCATGGTCCTGCTGGCTCCGGCGGTGCACTTCGCCCGGCGCCGCCAGCAGAGCGCAGCCTGGGCCGAGTACCGCGCCCAGCGGCGCATGGTGACCTTCCACTTCGCCGCCAACCGCCTGCGCCTGCTGGGGCCTGAGCTGCTCGAAGACCTGCCCCACTGGCTGGGCGACGAAGCCTGGCGCATCCCCGTGCCCACGCGGATCCTGCACGGGCGCCTGGACGACGTGGTGCCCGTGGCCGAGAGCGAGGCCTACGCCCAGCGCAACCCCGAGGCCAGCCTGCACGTGCTGGAAGACGATCACGGCCTCCTGGCACCAGAGTCCCTCGCTGCCCTGGACGCGGCGCTAGTGGCCAGTTTCACTCTCTGAAAAACAGAAAAAGATTCACCGCCAAGACACCAAGAGCGCCAAGAAATGCCAGGAAGCCTTTTGTTTTTCTTGGTGCCTTTTCTTGGCGCCTTGGCGGTGAGCAGTTCTCTGTAAAACCTACTCCATCGCCACAGGCCCCTGGGCGCGGCTGCGGCGCATGAGGAAGAGCAGGGGGAACAGCACGAAGCAGAGCACGCCCATGAACCAGAAGGTGTCCGAGAAGGCCATCATGCTGGACTGCTTCACCACGGTGCCGTAGGCCGAGGCCTGGGCGACCTTGGCGGCGTCCGTGGGCGAAAGGCCGCCCCGCAGCACGCCCAGCTGGGTGGCGCGGTCCAGGAAGCCCTGGAAGGCCGTGGCACCCGGGGCCAGGTTACCGATGAGGTTGGCCTGGTGGAATTGGGCGCGGCGAGACAGGAGGGTGGTGGCGATGGCGATGCCGGTGCTGCCGCCGATGTTGCGCACCAGGTTCATGAGGCCCGCCGCATAGGCGGTCTTCTCGTGGGGGATGTGCTGAAAGGCGGAGACATTGATAGGGATGAACAGGAAGGCGAAGCCCAGGCTCTGCACCACGCGGGACCACATGGCCGTGCGGAAGTCCACCTGCAGGTTGAAGCCAGACATCTGGATGAGGCCCAGGCCGCAGGTGAAGAAGCCGATGCCGATTAGGACCCGGGTATCGAACCTCTTCAGCAGCAGGGCCACGACGGGCATCATGAACAGCACTGCCAGGCCGCCTGGACTCAGTACCCAGCCGCTGAGCAGGGCTGTGTAGCCCAGCAGGGTCTGCAGGAAGATGGGCAGCAGGGCCAGGCTGCCGTAGAGCACGAAGCCCAGCACGAAGAGCATGAGGATGGACACTGCAAAGGTGCGGTCCTTCAGCAGGCGCAGGTCCACGATGGGTCGATCCTTGCGCAGTTCGTGGAAGACCGCATAGACCAGGGCCACCACGGCCGTGATGGCGAAGAATACGATGAAGCCGGAGCTGAACCAGTCCTTGCGCTGACCTTCGTCCAGGACAATTTCCAGGGAGGCCAGGCCCAGGGTGATGACGCCGATGCCCAGGTAGTCGAAGCGCCCGCCCTCCTTGAGGGAGATGCGGTGGAAGGTGGGAGGATCCTTCACCAGGGCGCTGGTGAGGGCGAAGGAGAGCATGCCCACGGGAATGTTGATCAGGAAGATCCAGTGCCAGCTGAAGTTGTCGGTGATCCAGCCGCCCAGCACCGGGCCGATGATGGGGGCCAGCACCACGCCCATGCCGTAGACGGCCATGGCCGCGCCGCGCTTCTCCGGCGGGAAGGTTTCCACCAGGATGGCCTGGGAGATAGGCTGGAGGCCGCCGCCGCCCAGGCCCTGCAGGACCCGGAAGAAGATGAGCCAGCCCAGCGAGGGCGCGATGCCGCAGAGGAAGGAGGCCACCGTGAAGATGGTCACGCAGGTGAGGTAGAAGCGCTTGCGCCCCATGAGGCTGGAGAAGTAGCCGCCCAGGGGCAGGACCACCGCATTGGCCACCAGGTACGAGGTGAGTACCCAGGTGGTCTCCTCCACCGTGGCCGAGAGGTTCCCCGCGATGTGCGGCAGCGCCACATTGGCCACGCTGGTGTCCAGAACCTCCATGAACGTGGCGATCATCACCGTGAGGGCGATGATCCAGGGGTTGATGTGGCGGTGGGTGGACATTTAGAAAGCTGCTCGCAAATAGAAGGACTTGGGTGGGCTGCCGCAAAGAAATAAATCAGCCACAAGGAACACAAAGATCACAAAGAAAAACAGAGATTCAAAGAAGAGCTTTGCTTTGTGCCCTTTGTGCCCTTTGTGCCCTTTGTGTTCCTTGTGGTTTTAGTTGAGAAGCACGGTCGCTTCGACGTTCATCCCTGGCCTCAGGATGACCTTGTTCGCCTCGGCTTCGTCGATGCGGATCTTCACGGGGATGCGCTGCACGACCTTCACGAAGTTGCCCACGGCGTTCTCGGGGGGCAGGAGGCTCATGCGGGAGCCGGTGGAGCCGGCGATGGAATCCACGTGGCCCTTCAGCTCGACGCCGTTCATGTCGATCTTGATCTCCACTTCCTGGCCGGGCTTCATGCGGGCCAGTTGCGTCTCCTTGAAGTTGGCGGTGACCCACGTCTGGTGCAGGGGGATGAGCGTGAGCAGGCCCTGGCCGGGCTGGATGGTCTGGCCCATCTCCACCATGCGGCGGGTGACGACGCCATCCACGGGGGCGATGATGCGGGTGTAGCCCAGCTGCAGCTCCAGGGCCTCCTGGGCGGCGCGGGCCTGCTCCACTTGGGCCTGGGCCGCGCTGAGGCGGGCCTCGGCAGCACCGACGGCCACCTTGCGGATGTCCGCCTCACGCTGGAGGGAGCCCAGCTTCTGCTGGGCGGCGCGCCAGTCCCCCTCGGCCACCTCGGCCTGGGTGCGGACGGCATCGAATTGCTGGGCGGAGATCTCTTCGCGCTCCGCCAGAGGCTTCATGCGCTTGAGGTCGCTGGCGGCCTTGTCCAGGTTGGCCTTGCGGGAATCCAGTGTGGCCTTGGCGGAGTCCAGGTCCGAGCTGCGGGCCTGCTGGAAGGCCACGCGGGCCCGCTCCAGCTCCGCCTTGGCACCCTCCACCTGGGCCTTGGCCATGGCCAGGGTGGCCTTGGTCTGGTCCAGCTTGGCCTGGGTGTCCCGGGGGTCGATGGCCACCAGGGGATCGCCGGCCTTCACAGCCTGGTTGTCCTCCACGAGCACTTTTTCGACGCTGCCGTAGACGCGGCTGCTGACGGGCACCAGGTGGCCGTCCACCTGGGCGTCGTCGGTGCTCACGCGGTTGCGGCTGTGGAACCAGAAGCCGAAGCCCAGCAGCAGCACGATAGGCGTGCCGATCAGGAGGGCCCGCATGGCGTTGGAGCTGCCACCTTCGTTCTCGTCGGCGGGGTTGGACTGGACGGGGGTATCTTCGCTCATAGGGGACTCCAACGGGAATGCAGGTCGTGGGGTTTTACTTGGAAGCCGGTGCGTAGAATTGTTCCAGCTGGCCTGTGGCCCGGGCCAGGTCCGCACGGGACTGGTTCATGCGATAGAGGGCGCTGATCTGGTTGTCCGTGGCGCGGGCCAATTCATCCTGGGCGTTGATCAGTTCGATGTTGTTGCTGACGCCGGCTTCGAAACGATGGCGCGCCTGGCTGAGGGCTTCGGTGGACAGGGACACCGAGAGGTTGGCGACCTCCACCTCGTGGGCGGCGGCCTCCAGCTCGGCCTGGGCCACCTGGATCTCATACCCCACCTGGGCTTTGACGTCACGCTGGGCCTCCTGCACCCGGGCCTGCTCGGACTTGGCGCGGGCCACCTGGGCGGAGACCAAGCCCCCCGTGAAGAGGGGCACGCGCAGGCCCACCGTCAGCTGGTAGGTAGTTGCGCGAGACTCGGACTGGAGCATGGTGCTGCCGTAGGAGCCCGAGGCCGTGAGGCTGGGCAGGCGCAGGCCCTGGGCGGCCTGGCGCAGGTTGTCTGCGGCCTGCTCCCGGGCGGCGAGGGCGGCCAGTTCCGGCCGCTTGGCGAGGCCGGCCTGGTAGGAAGCCTGGAAGCCGCCCTCCGGCAGCAGCGGGGACTGGAGTGTGTCCGCCAGCTCAATGCGGGTGCCGGGCTCGATGGAGAGGAGGCGGCCCAGACCCGCCAGGGCCGTGAGCTGCTGGGTCTGGGCCTGGATGAGCCGCTGGCGCTCGGTCTGCAGCATCACCTGGGCGCGGAGGGTGTCGAGCTTGGTGCCCACACCCTGCTTCTGCTGGTTCTGGGCCAGGGTCGCCAGGGCCTCAGCCAGCTCCACGCGGGACTGGCCCGCCTGGATGGAGGCGCCGGCGCGCAGCGCGCGCAGGTACTGGCCCACCACCAGCGCGGTGATCTCCTCGCGGACCGCCCGGCCCTGGGCCCGGCTGGAGTCCTCGGCGTGCTGAGAAGCGCGCCACTTCTTCCAGAGGCTCAGGTCGAAGAGGGTTACCTCGGCTTCCAGGCCCACCTGGTTCCAGCTGAAGGGGCCCACCAATTGGGGGCCGTGGGGCTGGGGCATGCCCATGAGGGCGTCGAGGCTGTACTTGTTGCGCTGGGAGAAGGCCTGGGCGCCGACATGGGGCAGGAGGCTCGCAGCCGCGGATTTGCGGTCCTCACCGCTCTCGGCAATGGCCAGCAGTGACTGGTGGACTCTGGGGTTCTGGTCCAGGGCCGTCTGGATGGCCTGGATGAGGCTCAGGCGCTGGGCCGGGGCAGGGGCGGCGAGCGCGGGGCTGGCCACCTGGGCCCAGGCCGGGCTGGAGCCCAGCAGGGCCAGGCCCAGCAGCAGCCGCCGACCAGGGAACCCAAAACCACAGGGGCTGGCATCGGACATCAAGACCTCCATCGGCATCGAAGTAACTTCAGGGCGGATCACGAGGCGGACCTGCTGTTGGCCTGCATCCGGCTCAGGAAGCCCTTGAACTGGTTCAGCTCCGCCTGGGTAAAGCCCTTCAGGTGGGCGTTCAGCACCTTGATGCCCACGGGAGGCAGGAGCGCGTGGAGCTCCCGACCCGCGTCCGTGAGTTCCAGGTGGATGATCCGGCGGTCCGAGCTGCTGCGCACGCGGCGGATCAGGTCTTTCTCCTCCAGGCGATCGAGCATGCGCGTCATGGAACCGGTGTCGTAGCGGCTGAAGCGGCACAATTCCGCCGCCGTGGAGCCACAGCCACTGGCGATCCGCATGAGGGTCACCCACTGCGCCCCGGTGATGCCCAGCTCGGTCACCTCGTCATCGAAGGCCGCCAGCAGGCGACCGGACACGTCGGCGATGAGGCGACCCACGCTGTCCTCCGGGTTGTAGTTCTCGGCGGTGTAAGGGCCTTCTGGCTCGGCGTGCTGCGGTTTCATAAAGGTGGTCCAATCAGATGCCTAAGCAATAACTGCCAGAGCAGCAATATTGGGGGATGCCCCACCTTCTGTCAATCCCCAGCCTGCTGCAGGACGGGCCGGAATCTTCCAGATAATTAGATATTTTGACAAATTTCAAAATATATCTACGCTTGAACCAGGTGAACTAAATGGAATCCCGCTCCCTCGTATTCAAGGCTCTGGGCGATCCCACCCGCCGGGAGATCCTGGAGCGCCTTCAACGCGGGGACCTAAATGCGGGCGAGCTGGCCGAGGGTTTCCCCATCGGCAAGGCCAGCATCTCACACCACCTCAACCTGCTTAAGCAGGCGGGCCTCGTACGGGTCCGCCGCTCGGGCCAGCAGCAGATCTACTCGCTTCACACCACCGTCTTCCAGGAGGCGCTCCAATGGCTGATCACCCTGTTCCAGGAGCCGACACCGGCCCCGACGAAAGCCCGCGCCAAGTCCTCAATGAATGGCCGGTCTGGCTGATGCTGGCCCTCCTCTGGGGAGGGAGCCTGCTGGTCCTGCAATACCTTCCAGAGCGGGTGCCCATCCATTGGGACCTCCACAACCAGGTGAACGGCTGGGGCAGCCGCTGGCTGGCGGCGCTGCTGCTGCCCGGCGTCGCTACCGCGACCTATCTGTTCCTGCTGGCCATGGACTGGGGCGGGCTGGATTTCCGGGCAGCGAGCCGCATGGCCCCGGCCACCAAGCGGCAGCTGCGGATCCTGGTGCTGCTCCTGCTCGGAGTGCTCCAGGCCATCATCCTGGAAGCCACTCTGCGCGGCGGCACCCTCCGGGGGGCTTCGCTGAATGCCTGCATCTGGGCCTTCTTCATCCTCTTTGGCAACCTCATGCCGCGCCTCGAACCCAACGGCTGGGCCGGCATCCGCATCCCTCCGACCCTGGAGAACCGCGAGGTCTGGAAGCAGACCCACCGCTTCGGCGGCAAGCTCTTCGTCATCGGCGGAACCCTCCTCCTGCCCACGGCATTCCTTCCCGAGCCCTACCCGATGATCAGCCTGGTGGCGGGCCTGGTTCTGCTCAGCCTCATTCCCATCGTCTACGCCTACCGCCTGCGGGCCGCCCTGTCTCGCTAGACCCCCTGGAGATTCCTATGCCCCGTGCTCTGCTGCTCTCCCTGCTTTGCGTTCCGGCCCTGGTGGCCCAGGTGCCTGCCAGTCCCGTCGGCGATTGGAACGGCACCATCCAGACCCCGGGCCCGGGCTTGAAGATCCAGATCACCCTGGAGGCCAAGGCCGGCGCCTGGGTGGGCCGCATCTCCATTCCGACTCAAGGGGTCAAGGACCTGCCCCTGGGCGACATCCAGGTGGCTGAGGGCTCACTGGCCTTCGCGCTGACGGGGATTCCGGGTGACCCCCGATTCAAGGGGAGCCGACAGGCGGATGGCTCCTATGCGGGCCAGTTCACCCAGGGCGGGCAGAGCATCGCCTGCGCCTTCCAACGCTCCGAGGCCGGGTCCGCGCCCACGTCTGCACCGGAGCCCTCCAGATCTGGGCCCGGGGACCGGGACTTGGCCTTCCCGGGCTTCAACGCCTTCCCCCTCAAGGGCAGTGTGCGGGCCGGGAAGACCAGCCCCTACTTCGCCTTGCTGGTGGCGGGCTCGGGCCCCACGGACCGCAACTGGTCCAACCCCCTCATCCCTGTGCCCAGCCATGGTGGACGGGATCTGGCCCTCTGGCTGCAGGAGCAGGGCCTGGGCTCCCTGCGCTACGACAAGCGCTTCATCGGGTCCGTGGATCCCAAGCTGGACATCTCTCTGGATGCGCAGCTGGGCGATGTGAAGGCGGCCCTGAAGGCGGCCCGCCTCTTGCCGGAAGCCAGGGGGAAGAAGCTGCTCCTGGTGGGCCACAGCGAAGGGGCGCTGCTGGCCCTGCTGGCGGCTGGCGACGCGGATGCGGCCCTGCTCCTCGCCATGCCGGGCATGAGCATGGGCAAGCTCATCGTGGCCCAGGTGAAGGCCAGCTTGGATGCGGCCAATGCCCCAGCGGACGTGGCCAAGACGAACCTGGACTTCCTGGAGGACACCCTGGGTGCCATCCGCAAGCACGCCTCCCTGCCCGGGGCGGCCGCGGGCGTGGCACCAGGTGTGGTGGGCCTCGCCAAGGCCCTGGGCCGACCCGAGAGCCTCACCTTCGTGCGTGACTTGCTGGACCTGGACCCCTGGGGCGCAGCCCAGCGCCTGACCATCCCCTGCGCCGTGGTCTGGGGCGACCGGGACATCCAGACCTGGCGGCCCGCCACGCTGCCCGCGGAGTTCAAAGGCGCGGTGCTGGAGATCGCCGGGGCGAATCACCTACTCAAGCGCGAACCCCGCAGCCGCGCCGAGCTCTCCGGCCAGACCGCCATGAGCGCCTACGGGGACGACACCCCCCTGGCGGACCTCGCCCCCCTGGCGCTGTGGCTGAGGCTGCTCAAGTAGGGCCGGGACTGGGGAATCGGCTGGCTTTCTGCAAAAACTCATTGGCCGGGATCTGCGGGGATGGACGGGGATGAAAAGCAGACTTGGGAATGGCCGAATCCCATCCCCGGCAAAATGCATTTCTCTTTTTCACGTTTGGGGGCGGTCCGCTGTCGGAAGGTATGAGGGCCTTGGTTTAGGGCTGACAGGCTAGAACCCCATCGGGACGACCTACAGTACGAGCTCGGGCGTCAGAGCTCCCCTGGGCGGCTAGACTGGACCTTCATCCCTTTGGAGGTCCCATGTTCCGTCTTGACGGCAAGATCGCCCTCGTCACCGGCGCCAGCCAGGGCATCGGCGAGGCCATCGCCAAGCAGCTGGCGGCCCAGGGGGCCACGGTGGTCTGCGCGGCGCGGACCTTGGCCAAGCTGCAGCTGGTGGCGGACGCCATCACAGCGGCGGGTGGCAAGTCTGATGTGCTCGAGGCGGACCTCAGCGACGGCGCCTCCGTGCGCAGCGCCATCGCCACCACCATTGAGCGCCACGGAGCCCTCCACATCCTCGTGAACAATGCCGGCATCACCCGCGACAAGTTGCTCATCCAGATGAAGGAGGAGGACTGGGACGCCGTGGTGGACACCAACCTCAAGGGCGCCTGGACGGCCATCCAGGCGGCTACCAAGCCCATGATGAAGCAGCGCTGGGGGCGCATCATCAACATCGCTTCCGTGGTGGGCCAGATGGGCAATCCGGGCCAGTCCAACTACGTGGCCGCCAAGGCCGGTCTCATCGGTCTCACCAAGTCCGTGGCGCGGGAGCTGGCCAGCCGCAACGTGACCGCCAACGCCGTCACCCCCGGCTACATCGAGACCGCCATGACTTCGGGCCTTTCGGAAGATGTGAAGACCGAGTTCACCAAGCAGATCCCGCTGGGCCGCATGGGCACCCCCGCCGATATCGCCGCCGCCGTGGTCTTCCTGGCCAGCGAGGAGGCGG
>Ga0214167_1000709_pt1 | contig 15266 bp, 17 predicted proteins | sample TroBogypolimnion_45_FD_153006 | JGI IMG/M metagenome (GOLD analysis project Ga0214167, IMG submission 153006) | Freshwater microbial communities from Trout Bog Lake, WI - Practice 18AUG2009 hypolimnion v3 | ecosystem: Environmental > Aquatic > Freshwater > Lake > Hypolimnion/Profundal zone ... | reverse complement strand
CTACCGCGGATGCCGTTGTCTGAAGCACGCGCGGCATTGCGTCTCAAAAAACCGAAAATCAGATTCCAAAAAAATTTGGAAACCCTATCCTAAAATGCGCGCGACCCCGCAACGCCCGCAACCCCGCCCCCGCGTCACACCCGACCCCAATTTCGCGCCCGATTCGCTCCCGACCGTTGCGGCGACCAACCGCAACACCGCCAAGCCGATAAGCCGACGCGGCTTAACCGTGACAAAAGCCTTTCAAAAAAAAATTTTTTCGCTCACTCCGTTCGCTCCTTCGCTACGAAACGAAACAGCGACGGTGGTACGTGGCGACGGTGTGACGGTGGGACGGCGTGACAGCTCAACGGCTCGACGGCTCGACGGCTCGACGGCTCGACGGCTTAAAAATTTTTTTTACGCTCGCTGCGCTCGCTGAAGCGGACAGTCGCCTGCGGCGCCTGACCTCGCCTGCGGCTCGGAGTCTTGCCCGCCGTGCTGACGCACGCCGGGACGCGCCCACGCCCGCCCCCTGCGGGGTCGGACGTGTGCGCGTGCGGTTTTAAGAATGGACCGAAACTAAAATTTTGTCGGGGACTCACTCCGAGTGCCCCCCAAAATTCAAAACGATGTTGACAACTTGTCCCTGCCGCAGCACCGTATCCCCGCCACTTCCGCCACTTCCGCCACTTCCGCCACTTCCGCCACTTCCGGGACAACCTATCCTTCCCCACCGTCGGATCGCTCATGCGCCCCCATCTCGAACTGCTTCAACACCTCGATGTCGCCCCTCTCGTCGCCCAGATCGAAGCAAATTCGGGTCTGTGGAACCGGCTAACCATCCGCCAGACCTATCCGGGCTCCGCGCACGCCGACACGAAGTGCATTTTCATCCGGGGACCGCTGGGCTTTACGCCGGAACTGTATTTCAACGATCTGGGCAGCGCGGATTACCGCGAGGAGCAGTGCGCCCTGCCCGCCGTTATGGAACTGGTCGATTACGTGTGCTCGATGCTGGGCGTGACGGAGCTGGGCAGGGTGCTGCTCGTGAAGCTGAAAGCGGGCGGCGCCATCACCCCGCACGTCGATGAGGGGAGCTACGCCGACCACTTCTCCCGCCTGCATGTTGTGCTGACCACGAACGACCAGTGCAGCAACGTCACGGGCGGCCATTTCGCGTACTGGGAGTGCGGCAGCGTCTGGTGGTTCGACCACAAGCTTGAACACACCGCGTTCAACGAGGGCGAGACCGACCGCATCCACATGATCGTGGATGTCGTGATGCCCGATCCACGAGACAGCTTGTCACCGCAAAGTTGATCTGATACGATCACATCAACTCAAGGAGTGTTCGCATGACCGCAGGCGCTACCACTCGTGATCCCAGCCGCCCTTACAGCTACGGAGAGCTGGCGGTGGATTTTTTGGATGATGATTGGTCCGATCCGGTCATCAAGGAGCACAAGGCGACTTTTTCGAAGCGCATTAACTTTTTGCGTCGGATGTGGGAAAAGTCCAACAGCACAGAGCAACGCGAATTGCTCATGTTGGCGATACGGGATTTGCAGAGCGCAGAATCTTGGGCGTTCAAAGCTCTGATGTGGGATGAATACAATGGATAAGCAGTTCGAGAGTTTCTTAAACGACCTTGCTGGGGAGTTGAAGAAAGCGGCAGAGTGCGCGGTGTGGGAGATCCCCATGAATCACCGCACCAAGGACAGCATTTCGGCGTATAGAGCCAGCGCAGGGATGTTGTCCGCGATTGTGGCGAAGCTGGTAGCTCAGCACCGCGCACCTGTTGCAGTCCTGACGGAAGAGACCTCAAATGCTGTTGACGAGCTTCTGGGCGATGGTGTGGGAACTGGCGGACAGCCAGCGCCCGCCCTCACCGCCGATCCCGCGCCTCTTGCCTCCGAAGCCGAAAGGCTGTTCGATGCTGACGCCGACAAACCCCGTCGGCGTAGAAGCCACGGAGATCGAGATGCCTCTTAAGAAAACCACGTCTGAGAAGGACGTCAGCAAGAACATCAGCAAGCTGATGAAGGAAGGGCGGCCTCAGAAGCAGGCGGTGGCGATTGCGAAAGAAACGCAGCGCACGGCCAAGAAGAAGGGGAAGTAAGCATGGCGATCAACCCCACTGCAAAGCCCGGCGTGGCGCGTGCGCCGGTCCCCAAAGATCTGGGTATGAAGGCCAAGGCGCTTGTGCCCAAGCCCGTAACGCCCACAGCAAAGCCGGTGGTGAAGCCTGTTACCCCGGCGGCAAAGTCCGCTGCTAACCGCATCGCCAATCTCGGCGACTTTGCGCATCCCCCGAAAGGGAAAAAGAAAAGCTGATGCCGCGCATTTACAAAAAGAAAGTGGACGCCAAGCGGGAGAAGGTGACGGTCCCCGTGTCGGCTCACTTTTTGGAGCGGTTGAAGGATTACGCCGTGACGGTGCAGGTGTCTCACACTGAAGCCGCACGGCGTTTTATCGAGGTGGGACTTGATCGGGAGTGCGGGGACAATGGACATTCAGAAAACAATCGACCGCTGTGATCGCGTGGTTCAGATGTGGTCGCAGCGTGAAGCGACCATCGAAACGGTGGAAGACTTCGCCCGTGCGCTGGGCTTTCAGCTAGAGTTCAAACTGGCGCCGTTCGTGAGCGTCTTCGAAACCAAGATCGAAGAGCCGCCCAGCGAAGAGCCGGATGCGGAAAACGAGCCGCAATACGAGCTGTTCAATGAAATGTCCGTCGAGGACAAGTACGCCATGAAGAGTTGGCGCGAAAACAACGGGTTGTGACGATGACAGAAGAAAAAGTTTTTGCGCCTCACGAAGGAACTTGCGGATTCTGCACCGAAACCCGTCTTATTATAGGTATGGTCGGGGTCAAAGAGGAAATTGACTGGGCTGAAGATAAGCCAGTTTGCGAAGCGTGCGTTCTCGAAATGATAGCTCAGTCCAAACCAACCAACTGACGGAAAACTGGCGTGGCTATCAAAGCATCCAAATGGCTGAAGCTTTTTCAGGACTTCATCGGCGACATTCGCATTTCGTCGAAGGAATCCATATCGCAAGACGAGCGCGGCGCGAAGCTGGAGCTCTGGGAAAGCCAGCGGCGGTTCATTCAAGAGGTCGGTTCGGGACTGGATGAAGACATCCATAAGTTCTATTGCTTGAAGTCGCGCCAGCTCGGCGTGACCACGGTCTCCTTGGCGATTGACGTGTTCTGGATGGCGCTCCATCCAAACATCATCGGCTGTCTGGTGACCGACACGGAGAAGAACCGTGAAGCAAACCGGATGTTGTTGGAGAAATACGTCGAGTCGTTTCCCGATGGATATTTCGGCGAGACGTTCAAGATCGTCCGGTCTAACCGGCAGATGTTGCAGTTCTCGAACGGCGCCCGTCTCGATCTCTTGGTTGCGGGCACCAAGGACAAAGGCACCTCGTGGGGTGAAGGCGTGGGCTATGCTTTCGGCCATCTTACGGAGGTGGCTGCGTATGGTTCTGCGGAAGGCCTGAAGTCGCTCGAAGAAGGTTTCGCACAGACGAACCCAAATCGGCTGTTCATCTATGAGAGCACGGCCAAAGGTTTCAACCACTGGCGCACCCGGTATGTGGACGGCATCAACGATCCGCTGACGGCGCGGTCGTTCTTCGTCGGTTGGTGGGCCGGTGACACGAACAAAATTCCGCGTAAAGACCCCCGCTTTCTTCAGCATGGCCTGCACCCGCCGGACTTTGACGAGAAGGAAATGATTGATCAGGTCAAAGAGCTGTACGGCCACAAGATCACGGCGGAACAGCTGGCGTGGATCAGGTGGAAGACAGAGAGCGCTGGCGCAGAGCAGGCGCTGTTGGATCAGAACCAGCCGTGGACCGCCGAACAGGCGTTTGTCCAGACTGGCTATTCGTTCTTCCAGACCCGCGTGATCACGCAGGACATCAAGAAGATCGAAGAGGAGAACATCCGATACAAGGCCTACCGCTATGAGGTCGATGGCGATTTCTTCAACTTTCGGATGTTCGAGCTGAAGCCGGGGGTCGATTCGCCTGACGACATCGAGCTGAAGGTCTGGGAAGAGCCGGTGGACGGCGGCAAGTACGTGATCGGCATGGACCCGGCCTATGGCCGAAATGACCACAAGGATCATCATTGTTTAAGTGAGGATACGGAAATTCTCACGAAACAGGGTTGGAAAAAATATCAAGATGTGCAGGTCGGCATAGACGAAGCCGTGTGTTTCGATCCGAAGACAGCTGCGTATTCATACGGGATTGTGTCAGACAAAATAGTCAAGCCCCACGCAGGGTTGATGTATAATTTTACAAGTAAGGGTCTTGATTGTTTGGCTACGCCGGAACACCGCGTCGTCAGCCGCAACTACAGGGTTCTTCGAAATGGAAAAAAGCAGAGCTGGGCGTTCTATACGGCAGAGCAAATCGCATCGTCGGGCCGGTCTGTGCGGGAAATACCTGTTGGAGGGGCGCCAGCAGGAAAAGGTATAGAAAACCTGTCGCCGCTCATGTGCAGAGCTTTGGGCTGGGTGTTGACGGACGGCCACGTATCAAATGGAAAATACACCGGAAAACTTGGTCAACGCGAAGGCCGCCGTGCGGTCAAAAAGTTCATCATGCTTACGCAGTCTGAAACCACGGTGAAAGCAGGCGTCAAGATTGCGGAAGAAATGCGCAAAGGTTTGGCGCAACTTTGCCCCGACGCATATGTCGTGAATCTACCGGCGAGAGGTCGCGCAGCGGCCAAAACCGTCTGGCGGATAAATGTCAAAGATGCGGAACCTTTTATTGAGTGGCTAGGAGAGGACACAAACAGAATACCTCGCCGCATCTTGGAAGAAGGATCGCTGGAGCAGCTGGAAGCGCTGTTTCAAGGTATCCTTGACGGTGATGGCGGTTGGTGTAATCGAGAACAACAGTGGGTCAAAGTGTGCCCCGGACTTGATTATGACTTTGCCAGCGACATACAGGAGCTGGCGGCGAAGTTGGGATACAGCGTTTCCATATGTGCGCAGAAACCTAAAGCGGGAACGGTGCATAACGTACAATGGATTGTGCGGCTATCCACCCGTGACGCGCACACGTTTGAAGCGACCAACGTGAGCTCCGTGTACTACGAAGGAAACGTGTGGTGCGTGACAGTGCCGACAGGGGCGTTTGTTGCGCGAAGAAATGGGAAGATGTTTGTTACCGGCAACTGCATATCTGTCTGGCGGTGTTTCGCCGACAAGGTGGTGCAGGTGGCGGAGTACGCCACCGCAGATGTCGAAGCAAAGCACGCCGCGTGGGTGCTGTTCCATCTGTCGTCCGCCTATGTGGACTGCTTGGTGAACCCGGAGGTCGGCGGCCCCGGCGCGCTGGTGCTGGGTGAGTTCGATCATCTGCGGCAGCTGCTGTCGCTGGAGAGCAACGCGGAGCGTGTGAAGGCGCGCGGCTGGGAAGACGCTGCGGCGCACGCGCGCATGTATCTTTACAAGCGCCCCGATTCTATGGGCGCTGGCTACGTCATCGGCTTCTCCACCACATGGGCCACCCAATCGGTGTTGATGCACCAAGTGCGTGGCTGCTACGTGTCGCGAGAGCTGGAGATCAAATCACGGGCGCTGCTGAACGAGATGTCGCTGGTTGTGGTCGAGGACGGCCACATCGGGGCGCCGGAGAGCCGCGACGAGAACTGCAAGGATGATCGCGTCTTTGCGATGGCCTTTGCGGTGCGAGCGTGGAAGGACTGGACCCAGCGCGAGATGATGGGGCAGGGTATGACCTATGAGGCTGTCATGGCGGCTCAGAAGGGCGAGAAGCCGACGGTCGCCACCACGGTCAACCGCATCGTTTTCAACTATCTGCGGACCATGCAAGAGCAGGCCGAAGAAGAGGTCGAACCGCCAACTTGGCAATCGGAGTATGGGCTATGAGAAGGTCAGACGTTCAGTTCAAGGCGAAACCCGAAACGGCGCTGTTTGACGATGGTCCGGTGATCGACGCCATGGTCATTCCTCCCGGCTGGCTGGAGCTGCCAGAGCCGGAAATTTTCGTTGGGCAGCAGATGCCCTACCCCTACGATGGACAGCCGGTGTGGCTGACGCCAGACGGCGTAGAATCGCATCCAGCGTCGTGGCGCATCACACGCGCCTATGACACGATCAACGTGAAGTGGGTTCACAACGCTTATTGGTCGCGGCACAATGCGGGCGGCCAGCGCATTGAGTTCACACCCGTCGGCTACAAAAAGATGGAAGATTGAAATGACGCTGACGTTGGGGATCGACATGGACAAGTCGGACAGCTTCTTCGAGCCCACCAAGTACAAGATCCGGTATCAGTGCGAGCTGTGCAACCACAAGTACACCCGCACGTTCAAGGCTGTGCCGATCAAAGATCCACCGTGCCCCAGCAAAGCCTGCGGCGCGAAGCAGGAAATGGATTCGCTCAAAAAGCAGATCGCCAATCTTCAGCGCATGGTTGAGGAAGGTCAGGGGCCGGGGCAGATCGGCAACAAGACGGTGGTCAAAGCCGTTGATGAGACCGCAAGGATCGTCATGGAAGACTACAAGATGACCGATCTGAAGGACAACATCCGCCACGGCGAGGCGGTTGCGCCAAAGTTGCCCGGCCAGCAACAGACACTGGCGGACAACTATTTTGGCGGCAGGGGCTTGCAGGCGGCGGGTATCAACTCAAAGCAGGCGGACGCTCTGGGGCGCCGGGCCATTGCAGGCGCTTTCCGCAGCGCGGCGCTGAACCCCAGCTCCATTCAGCTGCCCGAAGTTCGAAACGGTCAGTCGCCGCTGCGTGTTATGCGCAGCGAGCCAACGGGTAAAAAATGAGGGGCTTGCGCCCCTCACTTCTTTCTGTGCGTTTGAGCTTTGAGTTCTTGTTCTTCCTTCGCCGCCTCGGCACGAGCGATTTCGCGGCGCATGATACCGGCGCGCAGCTCGTCGGGATCGCTGACATCCACATGATCGACCAGCTCCGCCGGTGACATGGCGCCGATGCGCTGGAGGCTGAAGGCAAGCTCCTTGGCGTCCTGCGAGAAAGCGGGCGAAGACGAGTGCGAATCGACGGTGAGCGACACGTCGTCCGGCAGATCGGCGAAGGTGAACGTCACCGGCACCAGACCCTTGGCGGGCGGGATCAGCAACGCCTCTTCTCCCGGCGCCGAACTGTCTTCGAACCCGGCAGAGTCCTTGGGCACCCAAGCGATCATCTTCTGGTCGATGTGCGCACGGCCCAGATCCAGAATGAGCGCGCCGAACTTCTCGACGTCGCGCTCGATCAACAGCGCACGATCTTTGAAGCGCGGCGAGAACATGCGGATCAGCGTGTCGGCGTGAGCGCCAGAGCGCACGCCCTGCTCGCCTTGGCCCTTGGCGATGGGCGGCAGGCCCATCATCTCGTCGAACATGCGCTCGTATTCGTGCAGCGACGCCCACAGGGCTTCGGGGATCTGCACGTTGTCGCGCTCGATCTTGGCGTTAGGGTTGGAATCGGTCCAGTAGCCGCCCGGCTTGTTGAAGCGCGACAGGGCTTGCTGGTTGACGCCGGTCGAGCCGACGAACTTGGTGGCGGGCTCTTCCTGCTTGCGCAGCATCCGGTTGATTCCGGTGATGCGCGAATTGATCGCCTCTTGCAGCAAGATCAGCCGGGTGATCTCTGATGCGCCCCAGAAATACTCCGGCACCGGGTTGGCGCAGAACAAGCTGAACGGGTGGTTGCCCTTCAGCGTCGGGTCGGTCTGGCGCGAATAGGTGTTGTAGGAGAAGGCGCTGGTGATCTGATACTTGCCGCCAAGCAGGATGTCGTCGCCGATGATCTGGAACGTCGCCCAGTCGCCGCGCTTGTCATCCCAGACCCAAAGCTCGTCCATCTCCAGCATCGAGGCCTCGACCGACGGGTCGATGTTGGGCTTGGGTTGCGACATCCAATCCACGATGCCTCGGTTCTGGCTTGGGATGCCGCTGCCGCCCGCCTGAAACGGATAGAGCCCGCCGGTGACGATGTTCATGGCGGAGCCCGACGCATCCTGCATCCCGCCGCTGCGGCCCTGCATGTGGTTCTTGGCGCGCTCTTTCAACTCGGCTTCGTCAGGGCGACCCTTGATCAGGTTGCGGAACTGCGCAGGCGTGATCAACATGCGGTGCGAGAACGCTTCCATGTCCGCATCGAGACGGCAGTGGTTTTCGTGCAGCACACCGAAGTTTTCCGGTTGCACGAGATGGCACGAGAACTCTTTGTTCACGACGCCGGACTTGAGGATGCCAAGGCCCTTGCGCAGGCCAATGCCAACCGCCTGCGAGATCAGGTTGTCGGAGTCCGTCTGGCGACAGATCTTTCTAATCCGTGCCGCCGCGACGCGCCCCTTGGATTCGTTCACGATGTTCGGCAGATCGGGATCGGTGATGGCGAAGCGCAGCGACACCGGCGAGAACAGAAGCGATTCCAGATCGTCCAGCGCCGCGTAGGTCTTGTTGAACATCGCGGGCGCCGCTGCATCCGCCGATCCGGCGGTGGCGTAAGCGTCAAAAAACGCGCCTCTGTTCTGCCGCGCCTGCCGTGAGGACATGCAGATATTTGCGAGATTTCGGGCGAACCCTTCAAGATCGCGTGAAGGTATGTGCATGTCATCCCATCCTATCGTTTTGATAAAGCACGACTTTTCCCGTTTATGCCTTGACACAACTTCTTCAGCCACCGTAAGCTGTGTGTGTTGGGATGGTAAGCTCTCTCAACGTCCCCAGCAATAGGAGTTTAACATGAACGCTCTTCCCTTCGAGATCTCCATCGACAAGCGTGGCCGTAAGATGCACCGCAAGGGCCGCAAGTAATTGCAGCTTCGAAAAACGGGGGCCGTGAGGCCTCCGTTTTTCACCTTTTCTAGGAGTGATAAAATGGCCGCTCGCACCAAACGCCGCACCTGCCGCTGAACTACTCTAATTCAGAGAGTGTAGATTATGGCTTTACCGCCCATGCCAATGCCCGGTGGCCCTGCCGGTCCCGGTGGCCCCGCTGGTCCGGGACTTCCCGGCGCTATGCCCCCGATGGGCGGCGCAGGTCCGGCTACTATGCCCGGCCCGATGGCTGGCTCTGGGCAGCAAGGCGTAGCCGCTCTCAAAACGGGTCTTGAAGCGCTTCAAAAAGCGCTTCCCCAGCTGCCGATGGGTTCGGCCCTCCACCAATCGGTGTTGAAGGCTGTCGCCGACATTGGCAAGCATCTCGAAAAAGAAGGCGGCGGAGGCGGCGACCAGATGGGCGCGATCCAGCAGCTTATGGAATTGGCGCGTGCCGCCAAAACGCAGCCGAACATGGCTGGCATGATGCCGGGCGGAGCAGGCGCCCCGCCCCCACCAACACCGCCGATGGGCGCATAGGAGAATATCATGGCACAGGGAAAAGTTCCTACCCCTTACGTGAATGACGTCAAGGAAGACAACAGCATCATGCACTACGTCGAGTTCCCCACGATGGGGATCGGCGCGCGCAAGTCTGGTATGCCCACCGACGGCACCAACCACATCAAGAGCCTTGAGCACGTTGGCGAAGACGCTTCGCGCGGCGCTGGCAAGAATGGTTCCACTGCCCCCAAGGGTCGGAAATAAGCCATGACCATGACCCCTGAACAGATTGCCCTGCATCGCTCGAAAGAGCTGATCGACGCGCTCTGGAATGATGGCGAAGTCGGCAAGAAGATCCAGCAGGCCGCGAAGGCCAAGTGGAATGACGTCAAGACGACCGACGACATGATGTCGCCGATCATCGAACCCCACCTCAACAAGCTCAAGGCGATGGAAGAGAAGTATGAAAAGCTTCTCGAAGAGCGTCTTGAGGAAAAGCGCGCGAATGAAGATGAGCGCGTCAAGGTCAAGCTCGAAGAACAGCTCGAAAAGGCTCGGCGCGAATATAATCTGACTGAAGAAGGTTTCAATCAGATGATCGACCGCATGAAGAGCACGGGCAACTATTCGGACGCAGAGGCCGCTGCGGCTTATGTCGCCAGCAAGGCCCCGCCAGCAAAGGTTGCCGGTCCCACTTGGGCTCCGCAGGATCTCGATCTCTTCGGGTCTAAGAACCGCAACGATGCACTGGTTGAACTCCATCGTGACCCAATGGCCTACATGGATTCACAGCTCTCCGAATTTGTCAGCGACCCCGACAAATATGTTCGCGATACCCTCGGTCGCGCGGCGTAACTAAAGGACGTAACCCATGGCTCTACCTACCTCACCAGTAGCCACGCTGACCGGAAGCGGTATTACCCCGTCCGGCGCGCTTGGCGCCCAGCTCGCCGCCCTCACACGGCGCGCTTTCTTGCCTTCCGTCTACGTGCAGATCTATCAGTCCCACCCCCTCCTCAGCCTGTTCATGTCGAACGCCAAGGCTGCGCGCGGCGGTGTCAGCCAGATCACGGTTCCGGTGCAGGGGTCGTCTTTCGTCTCCTTCAACTGGGGCTCGTTCGCTGGCGACTTCCCGATGCCCACCGATCAGGCCGCGATCCAGAACGCTCAGTTCTCGCTCAAGCTCGGCATGGTTCCGGTCGGCTTCTTCGGGATGGAAGCGATCATCCAGTCCTCGGAAGTGGTCATCCCCAAGCTCCGCGCAGTGATGTCGGATGCGGCGGTCGTGATCAAGCAGGCCTACGCGCAGGCGCTGTATTCCAACAACTACGCCAACACGCAGGTGTGGGACTCGCTGACGCAGGCCTATGACGACGGCACGAACGTCCCGTCCTACGGCGGCATCTCGCGCACCCCCGGCTCGTTCTGGTCCGGCCAGCTGATCACGAACACGGGCGCTGCGGCGACCACTCGCGTCGGCATGGCCCAGCTTCTCACCCGCATCCAGTCTGGTGCTGGCGGTGAAGCCCCGGATTACGCCGTGATGAACCCCGCCAACTGGGCGGAACTCATGTCCGATTTCATGTCGCTTGAGATGTTCACCACCAAGCCGCGCTCGATCTACGAGAAGGACGACGCCGTGAACGCGGGCTTCCGCGCCATTCGCGTCCTCGACACGCCGATCTTCCCCGATCCCTTCTGCCCTCTCGGCACCTGCATCGTGGTGAACTCGCGCTACACCGGCCTCTACATGTCTGAATACGCCCCCATGACCTTCTCTGGTTTCGAAAGCCAGATCCCGGTCGGGCAGATCTCCGACATTGGTGTTCTGATCTCGGCAGCCGATCTCGTCTGCGCGAAGCCCTCGTCCGGCGCTCAGATCACCGGCATCACCGGCGCCGCGTGGCCCAACGTTCCGGGCACGTCGCCCGCAGTCCTCTGATAGGAGCTTCCTATGGGTCTTTTTTCTGGTTCCGGCGTACTTCCTTCTCTGAAGGGCGTTGCCACTAACGTCATCAACCTCCAGTCCGGTCAGGTCCAGACGATCTCCCCGGCTGGCTGGTACATGGTCAACACCGGCCTCTACACCACTGTGCAGCAGTACGACCCGATCACGGGTATCTGGCGCAACATTGGCAACGGCGACCATCAGGGCGGCGTTCGCTACATCTACTCCGATGGCGTGAACTATCGCCTCGCCAACCAGACCGGCGCGGTCGTGGGTGCGCTCCTGACCAACGCTGGTTCGGGCTACACCTCCGCTCCGACGGTCACTGCCTCGGCTGGCAGCTCGATCTGGCGCGCGATTGTCGGCGGTGCGGTCAACACCACCGTCACCGTGACCAACGGCGGCACCAACTACACCTATCCCCCGATTGTGCAGTTCGCTGCTCCCCCGGCGGGCGGTGTTCAGGCCACCGGCTACGCCACCTTGAGCGGCAGCGCCGTGGCCTCGGTGACCGTGACCAATCAGGGCGCCGGTTACGCCTCTGCCCCGACCGTTGTGTTCATCAACGATCCCCGCGAAGGCGTGAATGGCGTGACGCAGGGTTACAACGCTGCGGCCACCGCCACCCTCACGGGTTCGGGCACGGTCACTGCGGTCCTCTGCGTTGACCATGGTCAGGGCGGCCTGACGGCTGTTCCCACCCTGTCCTTCGGTGGTGGCGGCGGCGCCAGCGCGGCGGCGACGGCGATCATGTGCTGGTCGATCACTGCTTACGCGGCGGGCACGGCTGGCGTCGGTCTTTCGGGTTCTGTGGCTCAGATCAGCGCGGAAGACGCTTTCCCGACCACTGCGGCGGCGTATACCAACCCCTACACCCAGTCGGGTCTGGTGCGCACGCGCAACGCCAACATCAAGGCTCCGATCTCCAGCGGCGGCATCACCGCCACCGGCCAGATCATCAACGATGGTGGCGTCTACACTTCGTCTCCGACCCCGCTTGTTATCGCGACCGCTTCGGTCGTGACGACCGCCCCCGTTGTGACCTTCACGATGGGCGGCCAGAGCGATACGACCTATCTGACGCAAGTCTGATAGCGCGACTCTGATCAATGAAGCCCGTGCTTGCGGTGACGCGGGCACGGGCTTTAACTTTTTCGGACGGTTCGCATGTCTCTTAGCCAGCTTTTGAACGACACCTCGGCGCTGTTGAACGACCAGAACTACACGTTCATCTCGCAAAGCCAACTGACCCGCTGGGTCAACACGGCGCGCAGAAATGCCGCCAAACGGACGGGGTGCATCCGCCGTCTGATCTCTGGGCAATCCGCGTTCGGCGCGTCAGCGGTCGCGGGAAGCGCCATTCCTTCGGGTATGCAGCCGGGCGCGCTGCCGTGGGCGTTCACCAACTCGAACACGCAGGTGCCGTTCCCCGGCAACAATGGTGACTTCAACACCGACTACAACAACGACTTCAACACCCTGCAATACAACAACAATTACCCGATCAACTATTCGCCGAACGGCCCGCTGCCCACGGCCTACGGCGCCGTGACCAATGCGTGCATGACGATCCCCGGCGTCGAGCGTTATCCTTTCGTCGGGTTCTTCAACAACTTCCTCAAGGCGCAGTATGCGGGCACGGCGTATATCTACGACGCCATCTCCTGTGCCGTGAACTGGGGCGGCACCACCAAGCCGACTTTGGACTGGCTCCCATGGGATGAGTTTCAAGCCTACTGCCGGTCTTATGCCGTCCTGAACATGTCCTACCCCGCCGTCTGGTCCGTTTATAACGACGGACCCACCGCCGAAATCTGGATGTTTCCGGTGCCCTCGCAGTATTGCGAAATCGACCTCGACGTGTCGGCGGCACCTATGGACCTTTACAGTGACAATGACTACGACGCCATTCCGCAAGGCTTTCAGGAAGCTCTGAAATACGGCGCCGCAGCCATTGCTTTCGAATCGTCGGGGCGTTTCGCGCAAGCACAGGTCATGGAAGACCGCTTTGCGGAAAACCTCGGCATCGCGCGCGTGGCGGTTGATCGGGGCAAGACACCCTCGTATTATCGGTCCAGCATATAAAAGGGCGATCCGATGGCTGGCGTTCACGATCAAGTTGCGTCCACAATCTCGCTTGCGCGCGTCTTGTTGGGCGCGCTTGACCTGCGGCAGGAAATGACGCCGGTCAGAACCGCCACACTCAAGCTGATCCTCGACACGTTCATCGAGAACGGATCGACGAACCAAAACCTGCGCGTCATGGAATCGACCGGTAACGAGGTCGGCGCCTTGATGGCGGCGTTCACCGCCGTGAAGGGACAACATGGCAAGCAATCCTGACATCTCCGCCAAGGCAGGGCAGGCGCTCGGTCTCCCGCCCGGCTTCAAGATCCACACACCATTCCCGTTCAAGGGCATGAACGTGCAGGATGCGCCGCACGCGATTGAAGATCAGGAATTTACGTGGGTCGAGAACTTCGTCCGTCTCGGCAACGGCCAGCTGCGCACGTTGTGGGACAAGGGGCCGTCAAGCTACAACGCGCCCAGCGGCTTGACCATCATCTATTTCAAATTCTACACGCTGGCGGTGACGCAGTATTGCGCCATTTTTCTGTCTGACGGATCAGCGGTCCAGCTCGATCTGGCGACAGCGGCGCTCACGACAATCGGCCCCGCCGGAACGTTCTATGATTCCGGCACGGGCGATCTGCCCTATGCGCGGCAGTGGGGCTCGACCTATCTGCTGATCTGCAACCGCAACACGACCAACGACTATTGGGCGTGGGACGGCACCTTGCTGTACGGCGCAGGCACGGCGGCGCCGCAAGGCGTCACGCTGACCTCAATCGGCTTCTCCTACTCCAGCAGTCCCACGATCACCGCTTTTGGCGGCAACGGCAGCGGAATGACTTTCAGCTCCGTCGTGAACAATGGCGGCATCGCTGAAGTCAACATCACCAATCCCGGATCGGGCTATCTGCCCGGCGACATCGTGCAGTTGGCGTTCTCTGGCGGCGGTTCGGACACCTCTGCAATTCTGCAAGCGGAATTGTCCAGCGGATCGGTTGGCGGCGTGTCGATCACGGCGGCGGGTTCCGGCTACACGTCGGCAACCATCGCTTTTTCTGGCGGCGGTGGCGGTTCTGGCGCAACAGGCACCGTGATTATCAGCACCGGCGAAGTCACGGGCACGACCAGTCTCATCGGCGGCAGCGGCTATACCACCGCGCCTACGGTGTCGTTCTCTGGCGGTGGCGGAACCGGTGCAGCGGCCACGGCCACCGTTTCGGGCGGCGCAGTCACGTCGCTCGTCATCACCGATGGCGGCACGGGCTACACGAGCGCCCCCACGATTGCTTTCTCCGGTCCCGGCACCGGCGCGTCCGCCACAGCGGTCATCACCGGACAAGGCAAGATCGCCGGTGTGGTGATCACCAACGGCGGCAGCCTCAGCACCGCCGCGGCCGGGATCAATGTGATTGGCAACGCCACCGCTGGCAATAGCGCCAACAATAACCTGCTGAGTATCGCCGGTGGTACCGCCGGTAGCGTGTGGAATCTAACTGGCGGTGCCCTCGTCATTGGGAGCGCGGGGACCGGCCTGGCGACGAACAATACCGTGCAGATCGGCACCGGCGGCCTGATCACCAACCTGTCCGTCACCATCGGTTTGGGTGCGGCCCGGACGAATACACTGGTGGTCAATGGCGGCCAGCTCTGGGCCGCCGCGCTGATCGCCAGCAATGCCGGTAATGCGGTCCTGCTCAATGGCGGCACGCTGGCTTCCGCCGGGACGGTGTACAGCAATGGGGCGGATTTTGTAGTGGGCGACGGCACGCAGGCGGCCACCTTGCAATTGCTTGGCGGCACGCACCTGTTCCAGAACAATCTGGTGCTCACCAATAATGGCACGTTGATCGGGACCGGCGCGATCACGGTGGCCGGCGGCAACGGCACGGTCAGCATCCTGAGCAATGCGCTGATCGCCCCGAGTGGCA
>Ga0214167_1000697_pt1 | contig 15401 bp, 15 predicted proteins | sample TroBogypolimnion_45_FD_153006 | JGI IMG/M metagenome (GOLD analysis project Ga0214167, IMG submission 153006) | Freshwater microbial communities from Trout Bog Lake, WI - Practice 18AUG2009 hypolimnion v3 | ecosystem: Environmental > Aquatic > Freshwater > Lake > Hypolimnion/Profundal zone ... | reverse complement strand
AAATTTTACATAGACGGCAAAAAAAGCTGGCAGTTACGATATAGCAAACTTGCGGGTTTATTGTGGGTTGGGAAGAAGTCTTTTAAACTAAGAAAGGCAAGCGAGAAATGAACGCTAAAGGTTCACCCGATGCTAAGTGTTTAGCGTCTTTTTTACGATGGGCTATGAATAACCATTGGATTGACAACGAAAATGAAGACATTAACTCTGATCCTATGTGGCAAGCATGGAAAAGTGCATGGTACGTATGTAGAAGTGCCGCTACTTATGAAGCTACAAAAAAGGTAGAGAAACGTTGTGCTGTTCAATCTAAACCAATACCTGATGAAACATTAAAGAAAGCTTGGATTAGTATTGGCAAAGGCAAGGACTTTGCTAGGTGGGTTGAAAAGTATCATGGAGTTAAATGATAATGATATCTAGAAAAGACTTATTGAAAGAACTATTACCCGGACTTAATGCGCTATTTGACCTTGAGTACAGTAAATTTGGTGCTGAAATATTTAATAAAGAAGACTATATAGTGGAGGTAGATTTTGATGAAGATAAGAATAAGTGCAGTACAAATGAACTTAGCTAAGAAACTTGGAATAACAGCAGAAGAGTATGCAACTCAACTTGCTAACATGCCAAAAACTAAAAAGTTTGCTGGTGAAATTTTTGTAGATGAACCATACATAACAAAGGTAGATTTTGATGGACACGATAGACCCGAAGGTGCATGAAGAAATGCACAAGCGATATACTCAACATTTAGCGGAAGCAATGGAGCAGACTAAAGAAGCAATAATAGGGCGAATACTTAGCGGCGCATTTAGAGATGCGAATAAACCTAGTTACATAGTAGAGGTGGACTTTGATGAATAGCGAGTTAAATGAATCTTCACTTGAGATAATATTTATAGATTTGGTTTCTAAACCTACTAAACCTACTAAACTTATTGTGCCACCCTATCTTGAGTCTTTAGCGCAACAAATTTTAAACCAACAAAAAGATTATGAAATAGAGGTGGACTTTGACTAAGATACCTGCATGGTCATACTCTAGCATTAAGCTATACGACCAATGCCCTAAAAAGTTTTACCACTTACGTGTAGCTAAAGATGTAACCGAGCCACCAACAGATGCTATCTTATATGGTAAAGAGTTTCATTCGGCAGCTGAACATTACGTACGGGATGACGTACCAATACCTCCACAGTTTAGTTTTGTTAAATCTACATTAGATAGTTTAAAACAACTAGAGGGTATAAAACATTGTGAGTTTGAAATGGGGTTGACAGAAAACCTAGAACCCTGCGGATTCAAAGACCCAAAGGTTTGGTGGCGAGGTATTGCTGACTTGTTGATTATCAATGGGGATGAAGCACGTTGCGTAGACTATAAGACTGGCAAATCGGCTAAGTATGCCGATACTGACCAACTGGAACTAATGGCACTAGCTATTTTTAAGTTTTTTCCCGAAGTCAAAAAGGTCAAAGGTGGGCTTCTTTTTGTTATTTCTAAGAACTTCATAAAAGATTCGTATGATGCTGAAAAACAGGATAAGATGTGGGTTAAATGGATTGCAGAACATAATCGGATGAAGTTTTCCTATGCCAATAATGTATGGAATCCTAGACCAAGTGGGTTATGTAAGAAGTATTGCCCAGTAATAGAGTGCGCTCATAATGGAAGGAACTAAAGTGTATCAAAAAGACCGTACCTGCCCAGTATGTACTAATGTATTTACCCCCACAAATGGTAATCAAAAATTTTGTGATGTTCTCTGTAAAAGGAAATCGTATCGAGCAAATGGCGGAGTAGAATCAACAGAACGACAGTACCAATCAATTAGTGGTAACTGGGAACGATATTTCAGTAGGTTATGCAATAAAAGTTTTAATAGAAGTGCTTTGTCTAAGTATGATTGTATACAGCTATTGGAAAAACAAAATTATAGATGCGCATTGACAGGAGTACCGCTAAGTTGTACTCTAGAAAAAGGTATTGTCTGTAAGACAAACGCTAGTATTGATCGTATAAATCCAAAAGGAGGGTATACGAAAGATAATGTTCAATTAGTTTGTGCGATTATTAACAAGTTACGTATTGATATGAATATAGATGAGTTTAAAGATTGGTGTAGAAGGGTAACAGATTATGCCTTACGTTAATAAGCCTAGGCCTTATGCAAAGGAATACCAGCAACAAAAAGCTCGTGGTGAAGGCGAACGACGTGATGAACGTCAACGTGCCCGACGTGCTATTGACAAGATCATGCCTGATAAAAACAAAAACGGTAAAGCTGATGCTAGAGAAGGTAAAGATGTTGCCCATGTCAAAGCATTAGATAAAGGTGGATCAAATAAGAACGGTGTTTTTATTGAAAGTGCTAGCGGTAATAGAGCATTTAAACGTGATAGTAAAAGTAACTTAGTTTCTGAAACGACTAAAAAAGAAAAAGGCGAAAAGAAATTAAGTAAGGTTGTAAAGCTTAAGAAATAGTAGTAATATAATTAGAAATTAAGTAAGGTGATAGCGGGAGACCGCTTTCGCCTGAGAACGCTTCACTGGAGAATGTGTGGAAATAATAGACAACAAAGTGTTGTTGCTGAATCTACGGAACCCGAATAAGGTTACAACTGTCATTCCTAAGAGTAGACAAATAGGTACTAATCAAGTTGCCGTTAGTTGGGGCTTAGATGAAGCACGGGTTTTAAATAATTTACAAATAAAAAACATCCCATCACCTATTATGGGAAAGTATACCTGGCCCGGATTACATAAGCCGTTTGACCATCAAAAAACTACAGCATCATTTTTAACTTTACACCCCCGTGCCTTTTGCCTTAATGAACAGGGTACTGGTAAAACAGGTTCAGTTATATGGGCGGCAGACTATCTAATGAAGATAGGTAAGGTTAAGCGTGTATTGGTTATTTGCCCCTTATCTATTATGGATTCAGCTTGGCGGGCAGACTTATTTAAGTTTGCTATGCACCGTACTGTTGATATTGCGTATGGCAGCAGGGAGAAACGTAACCGCATTATTTCTTCAGACGCTGAGTTTGTTATTATTAACTATGACGGTGTTGAGATTGTGCAGGAAGCTATTACTAATGGTAGGTTTGACCTTATCGTAATTGATGAAGCTAACGCTTATAAAAATGCACAGACCACAAGATGGAAAACATTAAATAAATTACTTACACCTGATAAGTGGCTATGGATGCTAACAGGAACACCCGCCGCACAGTCCCCAGTAGATGCGTATGGTTTGGCTAAGTTGGTAAATCCTACTGGAGTACCTAAATTTTTTGGTTCTTTCAAAGATATGGTGATGTATAAAGTGTCACAATTTAGATGGGTAATTAGACCTAACGCTGATAAAGTAGTATTTGAAGCATTACAACCTGCGATTCGATTTACTAAAGAAGAGTGTCTTGATTTGCCGGAAATGACCTATGTTACAAGGGAAGTTGAACTTACTCCACAGCAAAGGAAATATTATGACTTGCTTCGTAAGAAGCTAGTTATGCAAACAGCAGGTGAACAAGTTACTGCAGTTAATGCTGCCGTTGGGTTAAGTAAGTTGTTACAAATATCTTGTGGTGCAGTATATTCCGATTCGGGTGAAACCCTTGAATTTGACATTAAAAACCGCTATAAGGTATTAAGGGAAGTGATTGACGAAACACAGCAAAAGATATTAATCTTTGTACCTTTTAAACATACGATTGAAATACTATCTACCAAGCTACAGGTAGATGGCTTTAAGACCGAGATTATTAACGGCGATGTACCTGCCCATAAACGTGCGGAAATATTTAAACAGTTTCAAGAAACCAGTTCCCCAAGAATTTTAATTATTCAACCCCAAGCGGCGGCACATGGAGTGACTTTAACGGCGGCTGATACGGTTGTTTGGTGGGGTCCGACCCCAAGTTTAGAAACATATGCCCAAGCGAATGCAAGGGTTCATAGAGCAGGGCAAAGGCATCCTGTGACTATAGTAAGATTACAAGGTTCAAATGCGGAAAAACACCTATATAAAATGCTTGACAACCGTATTGAAGACCATGTAAAGTTAGTTGACCTTTACAAGAATTTACTTGATTAAGGTAAAGTTTGATAGTATAGTAGAAGTACCAATAGCGAGAATAAAATAAAGCCGTTATTGTTTTTAACAGGAGAATGTTATGTCAGAGAACGCTGTACAGGCAGGAGTGCCTTTAGAAAAACTCACTCGTATTTATATCAAAATGCGGGACAAAAAAGCTGAAATCACTCATGAACTTGAGGAAAAGATTAGCAAAGTTGAGACGGATATGAAAGCCGTTAAGACTGCTATTCTCGACCATATGAAAGAGATTGGGGCTGAAAGCTTAAGGACTGATGCAGGTACTGTATACCGCACCGTAAGGACAACGTATTCAACTACCGATTGGGAATCTATGGGCAAGTTTATTCTTGAACATGGTGTGCCGGAACTATTGGAGAAGCGTATTCAACAGACCAATATGAAAGCATTTTTAGAGGACAACCCCGATGTGCTTCCGCCGGGACTTAACGCAAACATGGAATATTCTGTGACTATAAAAAGGAGTAAAAATGGTTGATGAATCGTTTGTACCGATAGAAGGTTTGGCAAAGCATTTCGCTGTGTCAGTATCGACTGTTCGTGCATGGATTCGACAAGACTTAATCCCTTCATTAAAGATTGGCGGTGTTTACCGTTTCAAAATTACTGAGGTGGAGAAAGCCTTACGGATTATATGCGGCGGAGGATTGCCAAAAGAAGAAGCAGACGGAAGCTTAACGGTTAACGTACCTGCAGGACAAGCCCAAATGGCTTTAAATTTTAACCCTGACGAAGATATTTAAGGAGAATTACATGGACGAGATCCAACAAGAAGTAGATGTACCATTTGTAAACGAAGAGCTATCTGCAACAGTAAAAGCAGAACAACAAGCACAACAAAATCAGCAGTTTAGAGCAATGTGTATTGATTTTGCAACACGTGCTAAAGATGTAGATTCAGATACTATCGTTAACATTGCTAAAAAAATTGGTGACTATATCAAAGGAGAAGTAGCATGAGTGAAATGACTTTATTTAAAGGCGGTTTGCCTGATTATTTAAAAGGTGCAGATGATGCAACCAACTCCCTAGCTGGTACGGGTGATGGTGGTTTAGGCGCACGTCGCATTAGTATTAAAGGCGGAGTATTCCGTGAGTTTATTGGTGGTAAAGAGTACCGTGTATCTGAAGAACGTTCTATGAACGTAATCATTATCAAAGCTGCACCAAAAGTTTCACGTATTTTCTACTCAGGAAGTTATGTAGAAGGTGAAACTGTATCCCCAACTTGCTGGTCATCCGACAGTCAGCGTCCCGATGAAAAGTCCAAAGAGAAGCAGTCAGCCACCTGTCTCACTTGTGCTCAAAACATTAAGGGTTCTGGTCAGGGTGAGAGTCGTGCCTGTCGTTATCAACAGCGTCTAGCAGTCGTGGTAGACGGAGAAGTCGACAAAGGTGAAGTTTACCAACTTGTATTGCCACCTACTTCAGTATTTGGTGATGGGGAAAAAGGTAAACATCCTCTGCAGGCATATGCTCGCCATCTTAAGAATCATGGCACTCCGATTACAGGTGTTGTGACTGAGATGCGGTTTGACACAGCAAGCCCTACACCAAAGTTAGTATTTAAACCTGTTCGTCCTGTAACTGAAGATGAGTTCTTAAAAATTACTGAACTTAAAGATAGCGCAGAAGCTCTTGCTGCTATTACTTTAACAGTCGCACAGACTGATGGTGTTAAGGATAAACCAAAACCAGCATTAACCAAACCAGTAGCAAAGGTTGAAACAGTTGAATCTATTGAAGCAGAAGTAGATGCGATTGAAGAACCTAAGAAAGTACCACCCAAGAAAGCTTCCGTAGCAAATGAACCTAGCTTAGATAGCTTAGTGAGTGAATGGGATGATGCTTAAATAACGTTTTACGGGGGGTGAAATTCGTAGGTTGATACGAGGGCTTTTTATTCGCATTTGAAAAAGTAGTACAGGTTTCCTTATTTCCTGTACTCGTGGATGGGGTTGTGAATAAATTGTTTTGCCGAAGCTGGAGATCAACACCAGCCACTCCCCACCTTTGAAGGTGGCTAATGAACAATTTGGAATTTTTACAGCAAGTCCTTGGCGACGAAGGATACTACTGCATAGTTGGGTTAAAGAAAGACTCGGATAAACCTATCCAAAAGTTTTTCAAAAAGCTTGAAGATGCGGTGGGAGTTGCTGAGAATTTAGCGAAAGAAGGCTACGATGCATACTATGCATTGGCTACTTTTGAGGATGGCAAATCAAGGAAGACTGCTAACGTTAAGCAGTTAAGGTCTTTATTTGTTGATCTCGATTGTGGTGAAGGTAAACCTTACGAAACGCAAGTCGATGCTACAAAAGCATTAATCGCTTTTTGCAAAGCTACTAAAATGCCAAGACCAGCAATGGTTAATTCCGGTGGGGGTATTCATGCCTATTGGGCTTTGACTGAAGCTGTTTCACGTGAAACATGGTTACCTATGGCTGAGAAGCTAAAGAGCATGTGCGACGACAATGACCTATTTGCTGATCCAGTAGTGACGGCTGATTCAGTACGAATCTTACGGGTTCCGGGGACTTTAAACTATAAAAATCAAGAACCTAGAGACGTTTGTTTAATTGGTAGCTCACTTGGCTCATATGAGCTTGACACACTAAAAGATGTTATAGGTGATCCTATTCTTGCACCACGGGCCTATATACCTCGTGGCGAGATGGACGACGTAACCAAAGCACTGCTTGGTAATTACACGAATCGGTTTAAGACGATTTTAATAAAAACCATGAAGAACGAAGGTTGCCAGCAACTTGCACATATAATAAAAGAGCAAGCCACAATGCCCGAACCTATGTGGAGAGCAGGGCTAAGTATCGCCAAATTTTGTATTGATGCTGATAAAGCAGTAACCAAAATATCCGAGCACCACCCAGAATATAGCCCCCAGTTTGCGGATCGTAAGGTACGTGGTATCAAAGGTGGTCCATATACCTGCGCTAAGTTTGAAGAATATAACCCCAAAGGCTGTAATGGATGCCCAAATAAAGGGGTTATAAAATCCCCAATCGTATTAGGTCGTGAAGTATTAGAAGCTAATGATGAAGATAATATTGTTGAAGATGTTCCATTTCAGATAGACCAAGGTCATACACAAACATACGTTATACCAAAGTATCCTGATCCTTACTTTCGGGGTAAGAACGGTGGTATTTTTAAGCGGGTAATTAAACAAGAAGACGAAATTGAGGTGATGATATATCACAATGATATATACCTTACTCGGCGATTGGATGATTCGGAAGTAGGTGAAGCGGTAGTCGTTCGACTACACCTTCCAAAAGATGGGGTGCGGGAGTTTACTATTCCTTTATCAGCAGTTACATCAAAAGATGAACTTAGAAAATACTTATCCACAAAAGGTGTAGCACTAGTAAAAACTGACGAACTGATGTCATATTTAACAACTTGGGTAAATCACATGCAATTTAATAATAAAGCAGACACAGCTAGAAGACAGTTTGGTTGGGTTGATGAAAAGTATGAAGCATTTGTTTTAGGGGATAAAGAGATCCGTGCAGACCGCATAGACCATAATCCACCTTCATCATCTACAGGGCATTTATTTCATGCATTTCAAACCAAAGGAACTATGGAAGCATGGAAAGAAGCTATGTCATTCTATAAACGTCCCGGAATGGAGATGCATCAATTTGTAATCGGCTTAGCGTTTGGTTCTATATTTACCGATTTTACCCCTGTAAATGCGGCTTTACTGCATATCTTTAGTCCTGAGTCGGGTATTGGTAAGACTACAGCCCTATTTGCAGGTGCTAGCATTTGGGGCGACCCAACTAAGATAGTATTAAAAGAATCTGATACAACAGCATCTAAGATGCTTCGTGCTGAGATTTATAACAACTTGTTTCTACCTATGGATGAGTTAACTAACTCAACAGCTAAAGACTGTAGCGACTTTCTATACCAATATACTTCCGGTTCACAAAGGAATCGTATGACTGCCTCAGCAAACTCAGAACGGCATCGTGGAGAACTATGGAAACAAATGGGTGTTAGTACTGGAAATGCTTCAATCATGGAAAAAATTAGTAGCTACAAGGCTATGCCAAAAGGTGAGGCTATGCGGGTACTAGAGCACCGTGCCCGTCCCGTAGATGGTTTGAGTAAGATTGATACCGATGAACTTAGCAACAAGTTATTAAATAACTATGGACATGCCTATATACCTTATCTTCAGTATGTAATGAATGATATTGAGGGAATCAAAAAACTATATACTTCTACTCAGCACACACTCGATAAGATGTGTGGTTTTAGCCCAGCGGATCGATTTCACTCTGTATTGGTAGCAGATGCCATCATGGGTTTAATGATAGCAAAACGGGCTGGATTGATAGATTATGATATTAAGCCTATTGTTCAATGGGCAGCTGAAGTGGTTAAGGGGGTAAAAGAACAGGTCAAATTTATGGATGTTGATGCTGAAACAACCTTAACTAACTTCTTGGCTGAGAATTGGAATAATACTTTACGCATTCAAAGTACCCAAGATTCACGTAGTCTCAAACAAGATGACGTAGACCATTTGATTATCCCTGATGCAAGCCCAAGAATGACTTATATTGCACGATATGAATATGATATTAAGTTGCTCTTTATATACCTTAATCCATTGCGGGAATGGTGTGTCAAACGACAAGTTAATTATGAAGGGCTTGTGGATTCACTTAAGCGTGGACGAACCAAAGCTAAGATTGATAAGAAACGTATGGGAAAAGGTACTCGTATGAGCCTGCCTTCTTTAGATGTACTACACGTTCAATGTGAAGGATTCATGGATGATGACAGAGAAGAAGAACTCAAAGCCCTTGCAGCTCACAAAGCTGCCCTTGAAGGTGATGAAGTTAGGGCAAGTTTGCCCTGATGGTGTGGTTATTGACATTAACTGGGATGCTTTTGGGGTGGGAATGTCACTTTTTATCCCTGCTATTAATCTAGTAAGATTGAACAAACAAATGCAAACTATTGCAAATAGTAAGGGATTCACCATTAAAGGCTTTGACCGGATTGAGAATAAAAAACTAGGGATGCGCTTTTGGAGAATCGTGTAGTACACTACTTATGCAACATTCTCCTGTTGCATTCTCGTTCTCGTGAGGAACCCTCTTAGCCCCCACCCAAAAAGTGGGGGTTTTTTTGTCAATTTTCGTATTCAGCAGAGTCAGATTTAATCTCTTTTAGCATCTTTTTAGAGTATCTGACACCATGCACCATCTCTTTAGTAGCTTTATCAAATTCAGTTTTTGACCTTGAAAGTATTTCAGAAACTGTACCAGCATTGATACCAAGACCTGTGTGTTTATTACCGACGTCAACTAACTTTTCTCGCATATTTTGCATTTCTTCAGTATCGTGATTGATACGAGCTAAGTTGTAACGTTGTTTTAATTTAGAAACCTTTTGAACTACATATTTATCAACACCTTTTTCTTTGGCATTAAGTTCAATTTGACGTGTATAGTCTGCTGGTGCAAAACCAAATGCTTGAGCAGCAACGTTCCACGCATTAATATCTCCAGTGATTGGATCCCCACGTAGAGTATTAGTTCCTTCAGTTGCGTAACGATATCCTTTAAGTGGATTAGATAAAGCGGAAGGTAACATATCTTCAATACCACGTTCAAGATGACCTTCAGCTATTTTGCTATAGCCACGCTGGATTCTATCCATAATACCAAATGCAGGACCACCCATAGCTTGACCAATCTGCTGGGTAAATGTAGTTGCTGATGTACCGCCTTTAGTATCACGCACAATCAAGTCATTTAAAGTAATACGGCTAGCAATAGATAGGTTGGTAAAGTACTCTAACGGACCTTTATAAAGAAACTCACCTAGACCTTTACGGGTAACATTGTCTAAATCGTCATCATCATCGTCGCAGAACAAAGCATAGACCATTGAAGCTAAACCAAATAAAGGAATACCCTGAGCACCTGCCATTAATGCAGACATACCTACGATTCCACCTAGTTGTCTCCATGCGGCTTTACGTTGATCGGCTGGAAGATTAACATCTATAGCTTCTTTAGCTGTTTTAAACATCATGTAATACATAGAAACACCATAGCGTTTATACATGAATAACAACTTACCTATTGGATTTTGAGCTACACGTGGGGCCGAAGCTGCAGCAATACTACCATTGGTAAGTTCTGCAGTATATACAGCATTGTTAGCTGCTTTAGCTTCGGCTTGTGCATCATATGCTTTAGATTCTTCTTCACTTAAACCTTTTGGTTTATCCTTCATTAGCTTTTGCATCTCTAAATCGTAAGCAGCAACCATAGTTACTTCACGATTCATCCGTTCACCATGATGAAACATCCAACCCGACATAGCATTAAATTTAGATAGTAAACCTGTACGGGTATCACCATTAATTAACTCATAAAGTTGCGAACGGTTTAACTGTCCACGTTTATTAGCAATTTCAATCAGCTTAGCGTACTTTCTACCAATAGCCGAATCTTTTGCATAATTTAAAATAGATGGCATTACTTTAGTTTTAGTAGTTCTACCATTAGCACCAAGCACTTCCATTTCAGCATTTGTGCCGCTACCTATAAAAATCTTAGAAGCATTACCAATAGCACCAGCTACGTTATAACTAGCATATTGACCCTTTAAATAAGGAGCTACAATCATTGGTACGTTAGCCATGTTAACTACAGCGGAAGATAAATTAAAACCAAGCGTATAAGTAAATGCAGTTGACGCAAGAATGCTACCAAGATCCCGTTTAGTCGGATTTAGTACATACTTCAAGTGTTTTTCAAACTCAGTTACATAATCTTTTTCAAGTTGATTACCTTTACCAGCCACACCTGCTGCAACTGTTTTTTGTTGCATTTCGTCAACTACATTAGTAAGTTGGGGATTAAACCGCATGTTAGCTACTTGGTGCGCAGTATTACGCATCTTACGCTCGAAGACACCAATAGTATCGTCCATGTAACCGGGAGTGCCTTTACGCTTTTGAAGTGATTGGGCAAATGCTGTTTCCGGCAATGTAGCTAAGAATAACCGCATAGTTTCTTCAACGGCTTTTTCTGGTACTCCGTTAGTATCCATAATCTGTAAGATACTATTCATAAATGAACCAGTAGGTGCACGGCGGTAGTTCATTGCCGAAACCTTTTCATAAGGTTCAACTTCTGTAGCACCTAGCTTTTGAAGTTCTTCCATACGAGCAGCACGTTCATAGTCTGTTTTGTACGCTTCTTGCGTACGTTGCATTTGACCATTTTTATCTTTATAGTTAAATGCTAACCAATGTTCACCTTCACGACCTAAAGCAAAATAAGGATCAAGCATACCTTTTTCAGATAGCTTAGCCATAATGGCATCTCTAACTCGTTTTTTAGTACCTGCATCTAAAGCAGTTTCTTCAATACGTTCGTTAATAGATTTCTTAACTTCCTCATACATTTCTTTATAAGCGTTACGCATCGTAACGTATAGGTCTTTCCAAACTTTATCGAGCTTGTTGTAACGGCTATTTAAATCTTTCCAAACTTTAATGTCCTCTGGATCTTTATATTCAGACATAGGTTTAGTTGGGTCAACCTCGTAGACTGTACTCTCATTAGCAATGGCATTAAAAGTTTTTTGTTGTTCTGGTTTTGCCTTAATAGCTGCTTTAGCTTCAGTAACAACAGCATCAGTCTTATTGTTTAAATCATTTTGATAACCTGAGCGATCATTGATTAAATTATGAAACTTCATACCAAGTCCGGGAAATACACTTTCAGCTACTTCACCTAAAGCATGAGTAGGTAACATAGAGAAGATGCCGGATCTAGTTAATTTACCAGCCCGTTTAATACCATCCGCAAGATGAGCTTTTTGATTTTCATTTAAAACTGGAACGCTTCTAACTAATTTATTTACTCCAGTAAAAATTTGTTGGTCCTTAGCGATTGTTGGGGCGTATAGTGCCCCTGCGTCACGATACTCAGGAGATGGGGAAATGATGCCTGATAGAATACGGTCAACTTCATCATAAGCAGAAGCTAAGGGTCTAGACTCTAAACCAACCATACGACGAAAGAAATTAATTACTGCACGGGCAAACATATCCCACGCTGTATGTACTCCACCATTAGGGTTAATAGATTGTAGTTTCCCTACAAATTGTGGATTCGACAAAGCTTCAGCAGCAAACTCATGCACGTCAGTAGCGCCATAAGCTGTATCTAGGCTATCTTTAATTTTATCAAGAACTTGTTGTAGTTGACGAGTTAATGGATGATTAGGGTTATCTAATACATGAGATGTTACTGCATGTCCAGGTTCATGCAGAAGCACATGCCCGTTCATGCCGGTAATGGAATCAATCAATATTGTGTTAGTTTCTGGGTGAAATAAACCGGGAACAGGACGACCAGATTCATCAATTAAACCATCAACTACATTAATCTTTGTATTTAAATTAACAGCAGCAAAACGAGCTGCGGTTTTAGCAATAAAAGGATCAGAGCTTGCAGCCATTAGTTTTAATGCAGACTGTAAATCACCATTATGGATAGCTGCTATGACTGCTGGGTGAAGTGGATGAGCTAAAGTAATTACTGAGCTTTCAAGAATCTTTTTGGTTTTACCTGATACCGCACGGCGAGCTTCACGGTTACGAGCATTAGCAATATCGGCAGACATAGCATCTATATAGCTTTGAATAGTTTCATCGGTAACTTTAGCCTTAGTACCAGATACACCAGACATAATTAATTGCATTAACTGAGTATCATTAGTCGTATCACGTGCACGTTCAAAACCACGAATAAAGTCACGGAACTGCTTATCTGTATCTGGGCTTAAATTTTTATGTATCCAATCCGCAGCAAGACGAGCACTAGCTCCATTCATACCTTGGAAAAATTTAGCTTCTCTATTGCTTTCACCTTCAACTCTAAAACGTGGTGGATTAAAAGCTATATCAAATGCAACGTTGATTAAATTATCAACAAGGCGAGGCATCTTACCAAAATATGTTTTAGCAGCTTTAGCTATAGGGGTAAGTGTTGCACCACGTAACAAATCTGTTACTGCAATACTATCGTCAATGTTTTTTACATCTTCTTTAGCAAAGCCCATATAACCTTTGCTTACGTCAAATTCACCTGTACCAGCACGACCAAGTTCTTGAAACTCGGGATTACCTTCTTCTGCTAACTTCTCTCTACGAGCTTTTTCTTGTTCGGCTTGCTTTAATATATCTTTAGCAGAATGAGGAATAAGCGCTGGTGCCAACGTTTGGGTAGCGGAAGTTTTAGCAACAGGTTGAGACTGTGCCACACCAGCCACTTGAGGTATTCCTTGATTAGTTCCAACAATAGATTCTTGAGCAGGGGTAGTAGCTGCTTGTGGAGTCGTTCCCATTTGTTGCGTAGGTTGTTGACCTGCCATTTCAGCTTGAAGTTCGGCTTGAAGTGCATCTTGATCCTCTTGACTTAATGCAGAAGGTTGCACTGTTTCTCGTACTGCAGATTGAGCAGTAGGTTCTGTAACTGGAGCCACTCGTCGTTGTTGAGGTGCTGTAACTCCTCCGGCGGGTTGGTTTGGTACCGACTCGTTAGGAACTTGAATGCCTGTTCTATTTGTTGTACTGATAGGTTTAGATTGAACTGTAGGTTGGACTCCTGCATAAGATGCATCCTTTCTTACGTTACCTAGTGGGGTAAACATTTCTTGTTGTTTAGCTAATGCGCCAAAAGCTTGCATAGCAACGGCTTCAACAGCATTTTTAGTTGAATCTGATAAGTTAGGGTTTTTTCTTACATTTATAAGAATATCCGCTACTGCAGCTTGCTGTTTAGGCTTAGACATATCTTTATCAAGAAGCTGTTTAAAAAAACCAGACTGTGGTTTGAGACCAGTTCTTTTTAAAGTTTCTGCATCTAACTTAGAACTAAATTCGGTTGGAGCTTCTGGTGGGCCGGCAAGGGCTGAATCTATTGAAGGCTGTCTTTTTTCAAAAGCAGTAGTACCAAACATTTCTTGTTGAGCTGGATTTAACTCAACATTAGGTGCGCCTTGACCAACTAACTCAGGGTTAGGTTGAGGCATATTCATTAACGGATTTACTGTACGACCGGGCTGTTCTTCTTGTTGTTGAATAGTATGTAGCCCTGTAGTTGGGTCATACGTAATGCCGGGAGATACTTCAATAGGTCGTTTACTTTGGTCGGTTTCTACCTGTTGCATTGCTGGAGGAGATGTATATCCTAATGTAAGAGGAGGTGCAGGAGGTTGTGCTTTTTGTGCATCTAAAGCAGCTTGCGCTTTTTGTGCTGCTGCATCTTGTTCTGATTGTGCTTTGATACCCTTAGCTTGTATAGCCGAAGGAATAGCACCCATACTACCAGCACCAATAGCACCTTGAATCGATGCCATAATAATGCTATCAATATTGTTAGGATCAAAGAATTTTTTCTTATCTCCAGCCATCTGTGATGCAGCTACTTGTAAAGCTTGTTGCGTACCCTCAGTTAAAGACTCCATGCTAACGTCTTTAAGTAACTCTTTACCAAACGCTTTTTTCCAAGTTGTAGGTACAACAGTAGACTTATCTAACAACTCTTTGGCTAATATTTTTTTGCCTGTACTACCAAGTTGTTTAACAATATGGGCTGGAAATATAGTATCTAAAGCACCAACAATTGGACCAACAGTTAAAGCAATACCGGGGTGTAATTCACCAGTATCTTGATATACACTTTGCAGTACATCCGGCACATTAATAGCCATAGATGTACTAGTTAATCCTAAATTTGTACCAATGCTTGCACCATGCTCAGTAGCATTAGATATAACATTTTGACCTATTGCACGGTTTTTAAATGCTTCTACAGCAGTATCCGCAGCTTCACCAGTAAGTCCTTTTTTAGCAGCATACTCAAGAGCACTTTTTTCAAGAACTTTTTCTGCACCTTTTCTAGCAGCATATTTACCAAGCGTTGTACCTACGCCTGTGCCAGCAATAAAAGACAATGCATCAGGTGCCAACATACCGGCAGTTTCTGCCACAAACCCCGGTAAATCTCCAATACCTTTAATATCTGAAAGTTTATTATACGCTGTAGGATTTTCGGCTTCTGCCGCAGCCATACGGTCTTGATATTCCTTCATTTGTTCTTGAGCGTATTGGTCATGCCCAGTAACAGAACCCGCTAATGCTGGAATCAAATCAAATGCAGTGCCTTTAAGTCCTTCAATACCCCGAGAAAAAGCACCTTTAAA
>Ga0214167_1000691_pt1 | contig 15649 bp, 14 predicted proteins | sample TroBogypolimnion_45_FD_153006 | JGI IMG/M metagenome (GOLD analysis project Ga0214167, IMG submission 153006) | Freshwater microbial communities from Trout Bog Lake, WI - Practice 18AUG2009 hypolimnion v3 | ecosystem: Environmental > Aquatic > Freshwater > Lake > Hypolimnion/Profundal zone ... | reverse complement strand
AGTATCACCTATGGTACGGATAGCGGCGAAACCAAGAGTTTCAACACCCAGGACGGTCTGGGGATCAGGTTGCTGCAGGAGAGCGGGGTGGCGGTCGGCATCATTACTGCCCGCACCTCCGAGGCCGTGACCCGCCGAGCCCAGGACCTGCACATACGTCATATCTATCAGGGGCAATCCGATAAACTGATCGTGTTTGAAGAAATTCTCAAGAAAACGGGTTTGCGACCGCCACAGACCGCCTATATGGGGGATGACTGGCTGGATCTGCCGATCCTCAACCGGGTCGGTTTTGCTGCTGCTCCCGTCAACGCTGTCTCGGAGGTCAGGCAACGAGTCCATTACACTGCCGAGCGTAGTGGGGGGCGGGGGGCGGTTCGCGAAGTCTGCGATCTTATTCTCGAGGCCCAGGGACAACTGGACAGGATGCGAGCCCAATTCGACCGATGATTACAAAGCCGCGTAATCTTTTATGGATAATGCCGTTATTGCTGTTTATCACCAGTCCGCTGTGGCAGCCGCCTGTCACTGCTTTTCTCACGCCCCGTGGCGGTTATAATCCGAAACTGGCACAGGTGGTCGATGAATCACCCATGCAGAATTTTATCATGGATTCGGTGGCGATTACCATGACCAGTAACGGGAAGGAAGAGTGGCAGATCGATGCCGAACGCGCCTTCACCGGCGAGAACGATCACGAAATCGAAATGATAGGCGTCAGTGCCATGTATATAGGCACGGAGAAGGAACCTATCAATATATCGAGTAGGAAGGGCCAATATAACATCAATGAGCGGCATCTGATCCTTACCGACCATGCGGTGGTCACCAAGCCGACCAAGGACCAGCAATTGTTTTCGGACCGGCTCGATTATTACGATGCCACCAAGATGGTGGTCAGTCCGGGAAAGGTGGATCTGCAGGCCCCTGGTCTTAAACTGACGGGTGGCCGGATGGATTATGATCTTTCCACCAACGGCTATGAATTCAGCAACCGGGTCAAGGTGAACCTCTAATTCCAAATCAAACGATACCATTGTTGGCTGCGCTGTGCGGCTTCCCACCGTACTTTAGGTACTGTCTCGTCGCTGCTCGCTTGCCTTCCCGTTCTCATCTTGATTTGGAAAAGGAATAACTCCTGCTGGTCATCCGGCGGGTTTCCATTTTGAAGGGATTCTTTTCATGTTGAAAGTGAATGAACATTATTTGAAGCTGCAGGCTTCCTATCTTTTTTCCGATATCGCCAAACGGGTGGCTACCTTCCAGGCCAACTACCCGGAGCGGGAGGTGATAAAGCTGGGCATCGGTGATGTCACTAATCCGCTACCCGCCGCCTGTATCAAGGCGATGCACGCGGCAGTGGACGAAATGGCGACTACCACTGGGTTTAGGGGGTACGGCCCGGAACAAGGGTATGCTTTTCTGCGCGAGGCGATTGCCAAAAATGATTTTCAGGATCGCGGTGCTGAAGTCCAGGCTGATGAGATCTTTGTCTCGGACGGGGCCAAGTGCGATACCGGCAATATCCAGGAGCTGTTTGCTACTGACGCCAGAATTGCTCTTCCCGACCCGGTCTATCCGGTCTATCTTGATACCAATGTCATGGCGGGCCGCACCGGCACTTTCAAGGACGGCCGTTTTGAGGGGCTGGTCTACCTCGATTCGACTAAGGCGAATAACTACGTACCGGACCTGCCCACTGAACCGGTTGATCTGATCTACCTCTGTTTTCCCAACAATCCGACCGGTTCCACTATCACCAATGAACAGCTGCAGGTCTGGGTCGATTTCGCTCGCGACAGCAAGGCCCTGATCCTCTTTGATGCTGCCTACGAGGCCTTTATCCGCGATCCCAATCTGCCGCACTCCATCTACGAGATTAAAGGGGCCCGCGAGGTGGCGATAGAATTCCGCAGTTTTTCCAAGAGCGCCGGATTTACCGGTACCCGCTGCGCCTATACGGTGGTGCCGAAAGAGTGCATGGCCTATGATGCCCAGGGCGGCAAACAGGCCATCCATCCGCTCTGGAACCGGCGGCACTGCACTAAATTCAACGGTGTTTCTTATCCGGTGCAGCGGGCGGCCGAAGCCGTCTATTCGCCGGAAGGCAAGGCGCAATGTCAGGCTTTGATCGACGGTTACCTGGCCAATGCCAAGATTATCGGCAAGGCCATGGGCGACTTGGGTTACAGTTATGTGGGTGGCGACAATGCCCCCTACATCTGGATTTGGGGTAACCGCGATTCCTGGGAATTTTTCGATCTGCTGTTGAATGAGGCTGGTGTGGTCTGTACACCGGGGGCGGGATTCGGCAAGTGCGGTCAGGGCTATATCCGCCTTTCCGCCTTCAACTCGGAGGCCAATGTGATCAAGGCCATGGAGCGGATCCGCCAGGCCTTGGGTTAAGCCCATCGATCCTCAAAATGTCCCGAATGGATCGGTGTTTGTCGTTAGCGTTCAACCTAGAGCTTGACTCAACTAGAGGAGCGGACGGATGGAGAAGGAACAGAAAATCGCTCTGCTGATTGATTGTGATAATGCCAGTTATCAGGCTATCGGTGGTGTCTTAAATGAACTTGCGAAATACGGGGTTACCAATATCAGGCGAGCCTATGGCAACTGGAAAACCCCTCATCTGAAAGGGTGGGAAGAGCAGCTGCATCCTTTTGCTATTCAACCCATCCAACAATTTGCGTATACCCAAGGCAAGAATGCCACGGATGCGGCAATGATTATTGATGCGATGGACCTGCTGTATACGCAGCAGATTGATGCCTTTGCGCTCATGACCAGTGACAGCGATTTCACCCCTCTCGTTATGCGGATCCTGACGAATGGTCTCACCGTTTACGGATTCGGCGAGCAGAAAACCCCCTCTCCTTTTGTTAATGCTTGTTCACGGTTTATCTACACTGAAAAACTTATTTCTTCGGTTGAAACAGACGACGCGCCTGTTGATACGCCGCAAGATTTAAAAAAATCACGCAATGAACTCCGGGGCGACACGGGTTTGGTCAAACTCCTGCGTACTGCAATTGAGCAGACGGCTCAAGAAGATGGGTGGTCCCATCTTGGTCGTGTGGGGCAATATATTTCCAATAACACCTCCTTTTCTCCCATTAATTACGGGTACAAAAAACTCAGCGATCTGATTCGGGCAAGTGAATTGTTTCAGATCGAAATGCGGAATAATGACAAGATAATGTATGTCAAAGATAATCGAAAAAAGGTGGTTGAGTAAAAGTTGACATTGGCTTTTTTAGTAACCGTCATCACACGGATGGTGTGGCGTGCGCCTTGCCAACAGAAAAGAAAGGAAGCGGCAGACTATACCTATTGAAAACTTGTGTGTTTCCAGCCCTTCCTGACGACAGAGGGAAACCGGAAAAACCGGATCAGTTGGCTTTTGCATCCGGCCGGGAACTGGAATCAATGGCATCCATTTTTTCTTCGAAGGAGGGACCTTTTATGAAAATACTTCTATTCGTTGCCGCGCTGGGAATATGCTGCAGCCTGGTCTATTCCGCCAACGCCGCTGATCAGGTGGCTCCGGCTCCCAATGGTCTCACCTTGCCGGAGGGATATAAAGATTGGCGGGTTATCAGCTCAACCCATCGTCTCGATAACCAGACGCTGCGGGTTATACTTGGCAACGATACTGCCGTGGAAGCCGCAAGGACCGGCAAGAGCAATCCCTGGCCGAAAGGGGCCATTTTTGTGAAAATGAGCTGGAAGGAGACGGTCCATCCTGATTGGGAGAAGGCCATTGTTCCTGGTGAATTTGTCCAAGTCGAAATTATGGTTAAGGACAGTGAAAAATATAAAGAGACCGGGGGCTGGGGTTTTGCCAGATGGAAGGGGCTGGCTCTTAAACCCTTTGGCGCAGATGCCTCTTTTGCCCAAGATTGTTTTGCCTGTCATCAGCCGATGCAAGACAAAGATTATGTTTTTACTCGTCCTCACCAGCTCCCGTAATCTGGCTATCTCACCGTCGCTGTTGCAACTCTCGAATCACTGCAGAGGGCATTTTTCGCAACCGACGATAGAATTTAAGGAGATCGAGAAGAAATACCCTTGGGCAGAGGAAGAAGAAGCTGGGAAGCGTGGGGGAAAAGTAAAAAGGAAGAACATAAAATAGAATACCGAAATCAAACGCTGACGATTTAGATAGCGATAAAGGGCTAACAGTCACCCGTATTGTTTTTGCAGACCTTGCGAAGTTGTCGCGTGCACCTCGCCATCATAAAGTGAAGGACAAAGCAGGGTGATGAATATTGGAAATTTGATTTGGAGTATCCTGCCGCTGCTTGCGCTGGCAATAGCCGGCTTCCTCTGGTCCTGGTCTCTCAAAAAACAAGTCAGCCAACGAACAATCGCCCTTCACAAGGAACTGCTTGCGTGCAAGCGGGTGGTGGAAGCTTCGCGAGAGAGCGAAGAACGCTATCTATCCATTCTTAACGCCTCCCCAGACGACATTACGATCACGGACCTGAAGGGTCAGATTCTTATGGTTTCGCCTGCGGCGGTGACCATGTTCGGTTACAATCAGGCGGAGGAAGGACAGGGGCGATTGGTTACCGATTTCATCGCGCTTGAGGATCGAGAGCGCGTCTTGACCAATTTTGCCCTCAAGATCCGAGGCGGCATGGCGACGCCTGATGCATACCGTGGCTTACGTAGAGACGGCAGTACCTTTGACATAGAAGTGAACAGTGATTTTATTCGAAGTGCTGATGGCCAACCTACTGGTATTGTCTTTATTGTTCGTGATATCACTGATCGCAAGCGCTTCGAGCAGGAGAATGCCCAGCTCGAAGCACTCAATCGGCAGCTCCAGAAACACGAAAGCCTGAACCGTATGGCCGGGGCCATTGCCCATCACTTCAACAACCAACTCGGAGCAGTGATTGGCAACCTGGAGATGGTCATTGGCGACCTGTCACGAGAAGCGGGATCCCAAAAAAAAGTGTCGAATGCCCTGCGGGCAGCTCTTAAGGCCGCGGAGATCAGCGGCCAGATGCTCACCTATCTCGGACAATCAACAGGCCAATACGCACCGCTAGATCTGTCCGAGGTCTGCCGCCAAAGCCTGCCACTGCTTGAGGCCGCAGCCTCAGAAGGCCTAATCCTTACGGTCGACTTGCCATGCTCTGGTCCGAACATCAGCGCCAATGCGAACCAGATACAACAGGTTTTGACCAACCTGGTCACCAATGCGTGGGAGGCCATCGGCGAGAACCAGGGCGCACTTGACCTGACGGTCAAGACGGTTTCTGCTACGGAAATCCCGACAGCACACCGTTTCCCGATCGGCTGGCAGCCACAGGACTTGAACTACGCCTGTATGGAAGTAGCGGATACGGGTTGTGGCATCGCCGATGAGGATCTCGACAAACTCTTTGATCCGTTTTTTTCCAATAAGTTCACCGGTCGGGGTCTCGGCCTGCCCGTAGTTCTAGGGATTGTCAAGGCGCATGGCGGTGTTATCATGGTGGAGAGTAAAACAGGACGTGGCAGTATCTTCCGAGTTTTTTTACCGATAGCAGCGGCAGCTGTATCCTGAGATTATACTTTCAACAGGCTAGGAGACGGCGGGCGTTGCCGCTGGTTATCTGTGCAAAGAGTGCGTCCGGCAGACTTAGCTTGCCGAGCATCTTGAGGGTGGTAGCCTGATCGGTCCAAGGGGAGTCGGTACCGAACAGGAGGTATTCGGGCGGGTGGGACAGCAGTATATCCCGTAATCGCTTCTGATCGAGAAAATCCAGGGCAAAGGAAATCTCCATATAGATGGGCTCGCCCGTAAGCAGGCGACGCACATCTGCCCATTCATCCCAACCGCCGAGATGGGTGGCGATCAGTTTGAGCTCGGGAAACCGGCGACAGACGTCAATGATCCGCTGGGGGTCAGCCCGTCGGATCCGAGGAAAGGCGATGTCATAGCCGGCATGAATCACCAAAATCATCCCTAGGTCGCTCATCTTTCCGTACAGTTCATAGAGCCTGTTATCATCCAGGAAGTATTCCTGGTAGTAGGGGTGCATTTTAATCCCCTTGAAGCCCTCATCATGGATCATTTGCAGATGCTTCAGCAAGTTGGGATCATCGGGGTGGAGCGAGGGAAAGGGAATGATCCGTTCTGAGCGTATGGCCTTGGACCAGTCCAGGATAGAGGCAAAGTGATCCGGGCGGGTGGCGATCGAGCAGAGAACCGATTGATCGATGCCGCTGCGGTCCATGGAGGCCAGGAGTGCCGATACGGTTCCATTCAAATAAGCCTTGATATTCCCCTCTTTTTCCAGGGCCGGGATGGCGGCTGCGGCAATATGGTCGGGAAAAGCATGGGTATGAATGTCTATGATGCCGGCCATGGATGATCCTCTTCGCGTACGTGCATGGTTTGTAGAGATGCCGGTCGATCCAGTTGGCCGGTAATGGTTTCAGTATATCAAAGAAACGAAACTAGACAACCAGGATTGTTCTCGCGTGCTTATCTGTTCGGAGAGGAATGGGGCGCCATTGCATTGCTGGTTCCAGTGTACCAGATTTCGACTCTCACCGGGACTGAATCTATACCTGTTTCGGTAGGATGTTTAAGAACGTTGTCCATCTGGTCACATAGGTTGCTCTCGTTTATCTTAACGGTCGTTTTTCATCCTGTTTTGTTTCGTGGGAGAATATTTTGCTCGGCATGCCTTGAGAACCTCGTATGTTTGCGCAGACTGCACGCACATTTTTTATGCATGATCATTTATGAGACAGCAATGATATGATAAAATAAAACGAGCCCATGATTAAGTATTTGATTTTTCTGGCAAGAAAGAGATTGGCGTTGGTCGGTGTCAGTGGAGCATAATCAAGGACGCGTAGAGTCCATTGATATACCCAGCGGATTCTGACTCGAGATTTAGGAATTGAATGCCAGCTGTGTATGGCCCATTTTTGTCGAGGATATATTTGACTGAAGCCTCAGATGTTATCTTTGCCGTTCCAAGAAAGAAGCCGACTTGTATGACTAGCTTTTCCTCGAGCAAAATGGGTATTATCATTGATAATCCACCGACACCAATATCAGATAACGTTCCAAAATGTTTGCTATTGTCCCTTGGAACATGGACAAAAATTGTGCTTGGTGCAAACATCCCAGGAATTTCATTTTTTGTTATGCGGTTGGAAGCTCTCTTGCCAAGCGGAGGGGCTGAATTAATAATACCCCAACAAGCATTAGTATTGTTCAACTTGGTTGAATCGTTCCAAATATAAAAAAATCTCATAAGCTTTGCTCTCCAGCTGTTGAGTCTAATTGTCAATCTGCTCTTAATTGGTTGCGAAGCTCTTTACCTGGCTTGAAATAAATGCTTTTTCTTTCAGCTATTTTATAAATATTCTTTGTTTTAGGATGACACATGCAACACTCGGGTTTTTTTCGAATAGTGAAAGTGCCAAAACCCCGGATTTGAACACTATGCCCTTGGATCAATCCTTCTGCTATCGTCTCAATGATTGTATCGACTATCGTTTTGACTACCTTTTGAGAAAGGTTAAGTTGTTGAACTAAGGCTTCAATTAATTCAGATTTTTTCATGATGCGCCATTTGTTGTGATTATTCGATATTCTTCACTTGTTATGGATGTTAGATTTACCCCTTGGAGCTAGGGGCTTTTTCCATCAAAAACAAATGAACAATAACTTTTTATGCGTGGAGGTAGTTTTCCGAAATGTTAAGCAGCCAACATGGGGGGAGGTCCTCTAGCTTCTAGAGTATGAGAGGGGTTCGGCGTAATAAATTGCAGGAGAAAGACAAAAGATACCCATTCCCATAGAATAGATGGGATGGGCGCGTGAGGTGGGGACACATTCGTGGCGAGATAATCATCAATCGCGCATTCAATACGAGAAGTATTATCATTGGAACTGGCTACTGGGTACTTTAGAGAGTGATGAACAATGTGGTGCAGTAATGCCGCCTGCCCAATTATGAGCAGCGTCACTAAACAGATTGTGCGCCATTTTGTTCGTATAACGCTCATCTACGGCACTAAGAGGTCACGGTCGGGGTGTTTGCGTCAAAAAGAAATTGTCACTAGTTGCTTTCATAAAGCTACGAGCAGATAATGGCTGTATTTTTAATGCATGAATGGTGCCCGTTGCGATATTATAAAATTTTTAATATTAAAACTGCATGTTAACACTGTGCGGCATCAGGACGAAGCGGAACGCAATATGATATTGCAGATGGATGCTGTGTAAAATAAGTGACTGATTCGGCTCGTGCGTGATTAACTGCCTGAAACTTAATCTTTATTTGGAAATGTGTAATAATAGTGATAGCAATGAAGGCGAGTTGGTTCTGTGAAAAATTGGTGACAGCATGAAAAGGTGACTTTTGCAAGACAGTTTGTCTTATTCTTTATGACCTGACCCCCAAGAACAGTTCCACAAATTATATTAGATTTGTGGTGCAAAAATAAGGGTAACCATCCTCTAGAAATCGTCGGTCTTTCAGCCAGCGGCACCACAGAAATCTCGAGAATTTATCATCTTGAGCGAGGCTATGAGAACATGGTGGAGAAATTACAGAAGTTGGGCGCGAAAATCCGCAAGGTCAGGGAGTAGCCGCCTGCTACCATACAATGCACAAATCGAGTACTTTGTCAGTATGATCAGGTGCTTTTTTTATTTGGTGATAGCGAAAATTGACTCGGTTAGGTGGTGGGGTTGGACAACTGATATTGCTGGTACTAGTGCACCTCTATGCTGTGCTCAAGGTTACGAGTACTATTAGGCATGATGTTGGCGGACCAAAGCAGAGGCAATTTGGATAGGCAAAATCTGAGTAACGTGTTTTGAGCTATTCTGGTTGGATACTTCACCTAATAAAGAGGAACTTGATCAGAAACGGTCAGGTGCTTTTTTATGGGGAGTTGTTGGAGTTTTTTTTAGATCGGTATTGTCTTTCGAGAGAGCAAAGCTGGGCAACCGTCAGGTCATGTCGCAACTACTACACATTATTTATCCACACTTGCAGTTCACTCAGAGCAGTTGATGCCATTAGATATGGCTCTTTGCTATCCAACACACCGCGCCGAGTTTCATTATACAATTTGTTTAATGACCATGTCTCAACGTCATGTTTTTAATTTGAGACATGGGATATGTAACCCCACATATGTTGTAACGCATTTCTTATTCCCCCCATTGATGGAGGCATTCTCAATAGTTCTGTAAGCGATTTGGATAAAGCTGAAAAATCGTAATTTGATGGCATTGTAGAAACTTGTTTACCAATTTTTTTGTAGAGATTTACATCGCGTGCCAAGACTGAATATTTATGTTGGCTCCATAACTGCTGTGCATGCGTAGGCAATGGAATACGGCCTTGTTCTTTGTTTATATATTTATCTTCAAGAATTTTAAATTGTTGCCTGGGTTCATCAATATATTTATCCGGCCAGACCCCTTTGTTTGTGCATATGACTACAGGAGTTCTATCTGTAAAATTTCTTAGAGACATTTCGGAAGCGAGTAGTTGGTGTCGCATTTTTAGTGCCCATCCGTGGTTGATCCACCGAATAGTCTCAGGATGTTTGGAGTACCCCTTCTTACTATTTACAATGATAGAAACAATTCCGTGCAGTTCTCGATGTTCGCCTAGCAAGCTTTGACGGTTTAGATATCCTGGATTTATGTCCCAAATTCTCATTTAGCACTTAGTTCTAGGTCTTCCAAGTAACTTAACTGTAACCTATTGATTTTACGTATGTGCAATTTTCGATTGAGGCTTGGAAATATCAACGAGTTGGTAGCCAAATTCCTGGGCCTTACGTTTTAAATTTTGCACAACACGACTCCGATAGCGTTCTTCATAATAGTCTTGGCCGGCGTCGACGTAGGCTGTGCCGTGTTTCAACATGGCATAAACTAATCGAGCCATTTTATGCGCGGTCGCAGTGATTGCCTTGGGCGCTCCCAGGCGGGAACGTTGCCTACGTAGATAGGCGCCAAGAGCGCTTTTGGATCTGAACAACGTAAAAGCCGCCATCCTGAGCGTTGCAGCCGCACGGTTGGCAACCTGTTTGCTCCTGCCGCTGAGGATTTTGCCACCGCTGACTTTGGTGCCGGGACACAGACCCAACCAGGAGGCAAAGTGTCTGGCCGATTTCCAGCGGCTCATATCAAGGCCGATCTCGGCAATAATCCTGAGTCCGCTGTTGGTATCGATGCCATCAATTGCTGTCAGGTCGACGCCGGTCATTTGTTGCAGGGCTTGGTCAAGACTGGCTGGCGGACCGTTGCCGGAGCCTGACCCCGCATCGAACGTGGCTAATTGCGAAAGAATCTCCTGATCGCATTCGGCAATTTGCCCCTGATAGAAAATGTAGAGGTCCACCGCCTGCTTAAGACTGAACAGATGTTCTGGACGGTAATTGCCGTGCAGAGAACGCGCGATGGTTTCCTCGCTGTTTTTGCAACGCTGATCACGCAAGCCAGCCAGGACCTGTGGGTCGCGCTCGCCTCCCAGGATGGCCTTGATGATTCGCATACCGGTTTTGCCGGTGATAGTGGAAACCACATTGGTAAGCTGCAGGTTCATCTGGGCCAGGGCTTTCTGCATATGTTGAATATGAGGGGCAGCGTAACGGACCAGATTCATCCGCTGCCGGACGTAACCTCGTAGGGTGCAGATCTGCTCGGGCGGGCGGAAAGCACCTTCCAAAAGGCCGTAGGTATGCAGTCGTTGCAGCCACTGGCAGTCCAGCACGTCGCTTTTGCGTCCAGGGACATTTTTGACATGACGGGCATTGACCAGCTTGACCTCAAGTCCCTTGCTTTCCAGGATTTCAAAAACAGGAATCCAGTAGATACCGGTGGACTCCATGGCCACTGTGGTGACGCCACAGGCGATCAGCCAGTCTGCCATAGCTTGCAGATCGTCAGTGAAACTTGCAAATTCCCGTACCGTCTGTTTGCTCGAGCCTTCCGGTACCGCCACGAAATGGCTTTTGGAACCGATGTCGATACCGGCTGCATGGAGATTAATATGTTGCAGATGTTGGGGAAGCTTCACGCTCTTGCCTTTTGCTGTTTTACCCATAGGTCATCCTCTGTCATGATTGAGCGGCATGACCGAAAGGGGAGCTGTCGTTTAAGGCTCTCTTCCAAACGGGATAGCAGATGCTTCACCAGTGACAAAGTCGCCAGCTCCCGGACCACGCTAACGTTCGGGCACAGTGCACCAATGGCGATGCGGCCTCCTCGTTCCGGCTGCCGTTTTGGATACTAATCAACTTGGATCGGTCAACCAAGTTACTTTATGATAAATCACGGCCGCAGGCTGGGTGGAGCGCTAACGGTGAAAAAACCATCCTGCCGAGAGACTAGCATATTTTAAGAACGCGCTTTATCCCGGTCAGGTTTATTGTTCTCAGTGAGTAATATTCAAAACATTTTTTTGCCAAACATATCAAGATGTACCATGTCGGATACTGTTTTACGTGGAGGACCTAATTTCGGTTCGACCGCCGGACGACCAATGGGGATGGCAGCAACTGCTTCGTAACCAACCGGCAGGGCAATTAATTTTTTACAGGCGTCATGGTCCATGAGGCCGACAACAACTGTTCCTAATCCCATTTCGTGAGCTTTCAAGCAAAGCGTCTGCGTGGCGATGCCCAGGTCAAACATGTACCAGTTGGAGTATTTTGTGGATTCTTTTCCGCCGTAGCAGCCAGAGACACCTGTCTTTGCACAAACGACAATTAGTGCGGAAGCGGCAAGAGAACAATTGGTTGCGGGATTTTTTCCTTTGTCCATCATATAGGTCGCAGTCACCTTTTGAATCAATTCTCTGTCTCTAGCCACGACAAATTCCCAAACCTGTGTGTTTCCCCAAGAAGGCGACCAGCGTACGGCTTCAAAAATTTGCCGCAGCTCTCCATCGGTAACAGCTTCTTCTGTGAACCTTCTAATACTGCGTCGTTTTAATATGGCATCCTGCAATTCCATCATCGATCCTCCTAGTTTTTATGCGTTTACAGTAACGTCGAACAAATTTTAAGAACGCGGCTATTTCCGGTCAGGTTTATTGACTTGATAATAGAGAAGACCCCCTTAGCTCTCAGCGGCCCGCTGCCGTTATAATGGGAGGAAGAGCGCATCAAATGCAAATAGGTCTTCTCATGCGATTTTACACCGAACAGCACAAACATTACGGTGGAATCAACCTGCACACTAACAAAATGTACCTGTGTATTCTCAACCAAGAGGGAGAAACACTGCAACATCAAAACCGAGCCGAATATAAGTGTTTGGTGCAGAGTCCCTCTGGCGCCGAATATGAAACCTAAGTCAGGACGGATGTCTCAGGGTAAATGGCTGGACCGTGCCAGCTGTAGAGTGATGATTTCATCTCTCCCGGATATTATTGTCTGTTGACAACCCAGGGTCTTCTAAGGGTTAGCGATTTTAAGTCTGGTTTGGATGCGGTAACAATCATTTTTTGCCTTCTGCGATTATCGTTTCATGGAAAATCGACCAATTGTTGCTGCTCTTCATCCCATATTTTCAATCGATAAGAAGAAATGCTTTTCGCAAAAGTGAGCGGCACTTTGGATTGCAACGACGGAATAGCCTCATAACATTTTATTAAAAAGTAATTAGGGATCCCGGGATTTAGATGGTGGATATGGTGATACCCGATGTTACTGGAAAACCAACGCAACACAGATGGCAACTTGTAAAATGAGCTGCCTTCCATGGCGGCGCGCAGAGGGTCCCACTGGCTTCTTCGTGCCCAATATACTCCCTCAAATTGATGCTGTACGTAAAACAACCAGATACCTGCTGCCCCAGCTAGCCACAACACAGGCAACTGGATCAGAAGGTAGGTTCGCCACCCAATAATCTGGAGCGCTACTAAAAATATTACGATTATGAGAAGGTTGGTAAAAACAACGCCCATTAGTTCTTTTCGTTTCACCTTCCTGGTTGGGAGGCGGTTGCTAAGCAGAAAGTTGAATAATGCACCCAACCCTATCAGTATCAGAGGGTTGCGATAAAGCCTATATAACAACTGTTTCTTTTTTGTAGAGTTCTTGTATTCAGATAGAGTCATAGTCCAGATGTCGCCGAATCCGCGCATATCAAGATTTGCATAGGTTGTATGATGCTTAAGATGATTGGAACGCCAGTCATCAAACGAAGTAAATACCAACACCCCTAGCAGGTAGCCAAAGAATGTATTGGCATGCTTCGACTTGAAGAATGAACCGTGCACACAGTCGTGAAATAAGATGAAAATTCGAACCAGAAACGCTGCTGTAGGAAAGATGAGAACTGCCAGGAGCGCATATGGAAAACCGTGATTAATTGCCAGGATCATCAGATACCAAAGGCAAAAATAAGGGATTAGCGTGTTTGCTAGCTGCGAGGCGGCTTTTTGATTGTCTGGATTTCGGTAAGTGGTTAACCTTTGGTGCCAATCAGGCCATGTATAGCGTGATTTTTTTCCTTTTTCATTACCGTTCACCTGATTCGATTCACGTATAGCCATAGTGGAATTTCAGTCAGTTTTATTACCAATTCCGAGTTAAGGCTCGATTGTATTCGTGACAATTTTTGGTTCAAAAGGGCAGCAAGAGTCTATTTGGATTATTGCCCACTTCATGCGCTTGTTCATTATTATTACCAGAAAAACACATGAAATCAGGATTGAGAATTTTGCTTTCCTCAAGGCATCCACACAGAAGGCCCCAGCAGCTAGTAACCTGTTATGGAGATTGTTGTTATTCCAGAATGCAAATTCGTCTTTAAGCTCTAGCTTACCTTCTCTGAACGCCCTCAATCTTGCTCAATTGTATTGATTTTCAATCCATTGTTCCGGTTAAGTGTGCGTTATCTTAGAAAGATAAAGTTGAGATTGGGCCTCTCTAACATCTCAAAACAACGGGTCATCATCGGTAATGAATATCCATGTTATCAGTTCCAGGGTTCACTTAATCCATAAATCCCTAAAGAGAGCAGCGTCTTTATTTTGTACCGACCTATTTAAATGTAATGAGCTGCTTTTTTTAACAAGAGATTCAAACGCTTCTGTGTGTCTAGAAAGTGCGATTTTAGCATGGGGATAACTTTCAGCTATCTCAGGGTAATTTGACCGCATCGTCGCATTAGCTTCAAACACGACAGGGATTCCAGATTCGCCGATTCCATAGTCAACGCCAAAATAATCTAATTTTGTGATGTTTTTTATGGTGTCTACGATAGATTGGAGACATTGATTATAATCCGGCAAACCTTTCTCAACGTATGAGGCATCTTCCGCTAGGAGACTTGGATTTTTCAGCATAGTTGAAAACCTTGATGTACCATGAACATTCCATGTCTCGCCTATCAAGACGTGATTGTGAACTATTCTTTCACCAATGCTCCATAAACGATATTTACGGTAGTACCCGTCAACTGATCTGAAATCATGATATTCAGAAAGGTAGTAATCACCAGCTGTTACAGTTAAAGGTAAGTCTTGCTCCTTATCGATCTTGATAAGCCCTTCACCTGTTTGGGTACCTGCAGGTCTAAATAAAATTGGAAATCTTAATCCAAGCTTCTTTACGTTCTCTTTAATCTCACAGTTTTCAGTTCCATTTAGTTTCAGGCGAATAGTCCTTGGGAAGATAACATGCTCGATTTGTGCTCTTTCTGAAGTCAATTGACATCGGGTATTATTAATTGTCGCCTCAGGAGAGTTAATGACGGGCGTAGAGCACGTAGAAAGCAAATTGGAAAGTTGCATCAGCTCGTCGTAATATAAATCTGCGTCACTGATAGAATTGATAAGGATGTCAAAATTGTTGAGAACTTTCGAATCTCTTAGGCCTTCTATAAATACCATTGATACATCAAATGATTTACTGCCTGTCAAATGCTGAGATTCAGTAAGTCCTGAAGGCAATGAAAATCCACCATTCGTGAATGTTGTTTTTCCGTTACCTTTTGTAAGTAAAATTCCACAGGTTATTTTATTATTTTCGGTTGTCGGTTGATATCGAAAGACAGGATAATTTGTAAGATGTTTTAAAAATTTATTATTCGCCTCTTCAGCGCCTTGTCTTTTTTGTCTTACCTCAGCCGCAGCAAGATGTGCATGCCAATTTCCTTCGTCTAACATTTCCAACCAGTACAATAATCCTTCTGCAACGGCTTCATCTCCGCGCATGAAGGCTTGCCTGCCTCGTCTATAGATAAATGGATAGAGAAATTTACGGCTACTACTTTTGCCTATAAGCTGCTTCAGGTTGACGAGTTCGCGTTTATTTCCTGAAACTATTGCTTTCTCTATTTTTTCTACCCATTCGTCATCGGTGTGTTTTTGTTTTGTCATTTTGCTACCGGGTTTTAGTGAATTAAAGATATTCGATCTAAATTACTATATTGCCCTTTTCCGATCACCTACAGTCGCCGCAACCTCCTCGCGAATTCTTCGGAGATTACCTGCCCCAGTTCTAGGTGCCGGATTTTGAGTTAGTCTGTCACGAGATTTCATCTCTCCCCCTGGCACCTTTATCAATTGACAACCCGGGGCCTCCCAAGTGGTCATGCAGGTTTCCAATTAATGGAAAAATCCCTCTGCCTGTATCCTCGCATCTCCAC
>Ga0214167_1000689_pt1 | contig 15664 bp, 15 predicted proteins | sample TroBogypolimnion_45_FD_153006 | JGI IMG/M metagenome (GOLD analysis project Ga0214167, IMG submission 153006) | Freshwater microbial communities from Trout Bog Lake, WI - Practice 18AUG2009 hypolimnion v3 | ecosystem: Environmental > Aquatic > Freshwater > Lake > Hypolimnion/Profundal zone ... | reverse complement strand
TAACAACTTCAGCCAACTTGTCAAACATCCTTTTCAACTTAATCCCACTTTCTGTGCTTTCGAATAATGCTGCCTCCGAAAGAACTGCGTATTATACAGGCATCCCCTCTGCCGTCAAGTACTATTCTTGTATCTCCTTATACAAGACTGTCATAGGATTATTCTTATTATACCTTTCGCATACGTACATAATTCATTTCTATATAGTCTCCATGACAATAACTTTTAATTGATTACTTAATTCTGACAACCTTAATATTGATAATCAGTAATTTATAGAATTCATTGATAAAAATGCTAATATGCTAAATTAATTTGCAATCCGGTTTATTCATGCGCCATTCCTTAAAGCTTCCTATAGAGTCTCTGAAACTAAATGTCGACTTGACAGGTTTTGAATTTCCCATCGCTCCGCGTATTCAAACTACTATTTTAGGGCAATCCAGAGCACAATCAGCTCTTGAATTTGGTGTGGCTATGCCTAATCCCGGTTACAATATTTTTGTCATGGGTGAATCTGGTCTGGGTCGTCTATCTATGGTTACCAATCATTTATATACACTCACTGCTGCCATGCCCGCACCCGCCTCTTATGCTTATGTTGATAACTTTGATAATAGTAGAGAACCTATTGCCATTGAATTACCTGTTGAACAGGGGCTTATATTTGCTAAAGATATTGAAAAACTAATAGATGATCTTTTAGCAACTTTTCCCGCTGCTTTTGAAAGTCCTAGCTACCAACAAAAAAAATCAGCCTTAGAGCGTCATTTTAGCCAATGTTATAGCAACGCAATTGATTTAGTTGATAAACAAGCTCAGAAAAATAAAATTGCTCTTTTTCGTGAAATTGAAAATATTACCTTTGCCCCTCTTCGAAAAAACAAACCTCTTAATGAAGAGCAATTCACACAGCTACCACAATCTGAACGAGATTCATTTCATAAACAAGTTGAATCGTTAGAAGACTTTCTTGGCGAAGTATTACTGGAATTACCTCAGTGGCGCAGAACATTGGTCGATAAAATCAAACAACTAGATAATGACACCATCGCCCTAGCCATAGATCCGCTATTTTTTGAATTGAATGATACGTACCAAAATATTGATGATGTTATTACTTATTTAGCCGAAATTAGAAAAAATATAAGCAATACTATTACAGATTATTTAATGCCTAGTCGATCCTTAGAGGCCAGAGATAGCAATACTAAACGACTTATACTAAATGAACAATACAAGCCTAATATATTAATTGACAACAAACTCGAAAACGGCGCCCCTGTTATTTATGAACCACACCCTATTTTTCAAAACTTGTTTGGCCGTATTGAATATATCAGTGAACAAGGTGCATTAATAACTAACTATCAAAAAATATGTGCTGGCTCCTTACATAAAGCCAATGGTGGTTATCTGATCTTAGATGCAGAAAAAATCTTGACCTATCCTTTTGTGTGGGAAGGGCTTAAGCGAGCACTACAATCAGGGCGTATTGAAATTGAATCTCCGTATTCTGAACTAAGTATTAACACCATGACCTTAAAGCCAGAAATTATACCTTTAAACATCAAGGTTGTTTTGATTGGCTCTAGGGATATTTATTATCTATTAGAAGAAATGGATAGTGAATTTAATGAAATGTTTAGAATTCTAGCAGATTTCGACAATTATATTCCCCGTACCAATGAGTCTATGCAAGGCTTTGCTTCATTAATGATTAAACACGCTGCTGATTCAGGCGCTAAGCCTTTAACTCGTTTCGCTATAGAAGGATTAATTGAACATAGCTGTCGATTATCAGAAAACCAAAAACATTTTTCTGCTCACATTAAAGATTCATTAGATATAATTGCTGAAGCTCATTTATTTTGCTCGCAAGCTAAACATATTGAGATAGACAGAACTCATATAGAACAAGCTTTAACCGCCCGAGAATACCGTAATGGCCGTTTATCTCAAGCCATACTCGATGAAATGATAGAAGGCACGATACTTATTGATACTGATGGTGTAGCCATAGGAAAAATTAACGGATTAACCGTTTTAGAAATAGGTGGTAGTAGTTTTGGTGCGCCTGCCCGTATTACCACTACTGTTTCTCCTGGCTCCAGAGGCATCGTTGATATTGAGCGAGAAGCAGAATTAGGTCAAGCCATCCACTCCAAAGGTGTGATGATTTTAACCGGCTATTTAGGACATATTTACGCCCAACAATTTCCTTTGGCCATTTCAGCCAGCATTGCCATTGAACAATCATACGGCTATATCGATGGCGATAGCGCCTCACTAGCTGAGTTGTGCTGCCTTATTTCTGCGCTCACGCGCACCCCAATCAAGCAAGCCTTTGCCGTTACCGGCTCTATCAATCAATATGGTGAAGTACAAGCCATCGGTGGTGTTAACGAAAAAATAGAAGGTTACTTTAGACTTTGTCAGGCACGAGGTCTAAATGGTGAGCATGCTGTTATTATCCCTGCTGCCAACAAAATAAATTTAATGTTAAAGCAGGAAGTCATTGATGCCGTGGCGCAAGGATTGTTCTCAGTTTATGCTGTAGCTACGGTGGATGAAACATTGGAATTACTCACTGGCCAACCAGCAGGTATCGTAGACACTGAAGGCCTATATCCCGAAAACAGCATTAATGCCAGAGCAATCTTTCGATTAAAAGAGATTTCTGATATGGCTGGTGATGAAGATAAAGAAGAGGCCGCTTAGTTATTATCTAATGTTCTCTAATATTACTAATTTTGGGCAGAGAAACAGTTTTTTCTGCCCGTCCTCTCAAAACAACTTGATACATTGTTAGCTTCAAAACGCTTAAGTTAATTTCATTTTTGCTAATACAGCTCTTTTTTGTTTCGCACGCTCTGATTTTTCAGCAACTTCCTGTTCTTTTCGTAAGCTCCGAGCCTCATAACGCTGTTTAGCGTGTTGTGCAAGCTCATATTGCATAGCGCTACTTTCTATTGGTGCTGTTTTAGGTATTAAAACTATACAGTCTACCGGACAAGGTGCAACACAAAGCTCACAACCAGTACATTCAGAAGAAATAATCGTATGCATTTGTTTTGCCGCACCTAATATAGCGTCAACAGGGCAAGCAGCGATGCATTTAATGCAACCTATACAATCTTGTTCAATAATAAACGCTACACTTTTAACTTTATTTTCACCAAATTGCGGATTAAGCGACTTAGGATTTACACCCAATAATGAGGCGAGAGCTACAATACCATCGTTACCACCTGGTGGACATTGATTAATATCGGCGGCACCTGATGCAATGGCAACAGCATAAGGCTTACAACCTTGAAAACTACATTGCCTGCATTGAGTCTGAGGCAGTATGTCATTTATTTGATCAATCAAGCTGGTGTCTGGCATCTCTAAATAGTATTGCTATCTTATTATGCTGATTTCAAATTAAGCTCATGCAACTGCATATTTATCAGCTTTAAAGTAGCTAATATACCCGCAAAAACTTGATTAGAATGTACTGCACGCGTTTTTCGTAATTCTCCAGCGCAATCCCAAGTAATAACACACTCCGTTAAAGCGTTAGTATGGCCGCCTCGAGGTATTCTAACTTCATAATCGAACAATGCCGGCACACTATACTGATAGGCAGACATCACCTTATTAATAGCTACTATAAAAGCATCAAAGCCTCCATTACCGAAACCAGAAGCCATATGCGTTGTGCCCTTGACTTTGATTCTTATACTGGCAGTTGATTCTAAATCAAGACCACTTGTAACAGAGCAATTTAATAACTTAATATGTTGGTAATCCTTAGTCTCAAGTACATCGGCAATTATAAATGGTAAATCATCAGTCGTAATGGTCTGCTTTGAATCACCCAGACTAACAATGCGCTCTAGTACTTTTTTCTGATTTTCTTCTGATAAATCAAGATCTAACTGCTCAAGATTTTTTTTCAATGAAGCTTTACCGCTCATTTTTCCTAAAGCGTAACTACGAATGCGTGAAAAGCGTTCTGGGCTTAACTTTGTTTTATATAAACCGCCTTTTTGATCACCATCCGCATGTATCCCTGCCGTTTGTGTAAAGACATCAGCACCAATAATAGGTGCATTAGCCGCAACTCGTTTTCCAGAAAAGTTTTCAACCATATTACTGATGCGCACGATATAGCTTTCATCAATAGACAACTCTTTATTCATTTTATCGCGCAATACCACTGCGACCTCAGCCAAAGAAGCATTACCGGCTCTTTCACCTAAGCAATTAACCGTACAATGTATAGAAGTTACACCTGCACGAACAGCCGCCATAACATTAGCTGTTGCTAAGCCATAATCATTATGGGGATGAAAATCAAATTGCAACTCAGGATAACGATGGCACATATCACTCAAATTATTAAAAACCTCATCCGGCGACAAGACACCTAATGTATCAGGTAGCATAAAATGCCGTATGCCAGTATGCTGCAAGCTATCCATTAAAGCATAAACATAATCCGGACTATTTTGATAACCATTAGACCAGTCTTCTAGATATACATTAACCTTTAAATCTTTTTCTTGTGCGTAATTAACCGTTTGTAGTATGTCAGCGGTATGCTGAGCTAAGGTTTTACCCAACTGTTCGCGGCAATGCTTTTCGCTGCCTTTAGTGAGTAAATTAATAACTTCACCACCCGTTTCTAAAATCCAGTCTACGCTTTTCGTATGATCGACAAAACCCAGCACTTCAACAGAACCGTTGTAACCTTCCTGCTTGGCCCACTGATTGATATTGGTGACAGCTTCTTTTTCACCTTCTGAAACACGAGCTGAAGCAATTTCAATACGATCAACCCGAAGCGACTGCAATAATGCTTTAGCAATCGTTATTTTTTCAGTAGGCGTAAAAGAAACGCCTTGCGTTTGCTCACCATCACGCAAAGTAGTATCCATCAATTGAATCGTTCTGGAATCTTTGGGCATGAGTGTCGTCTATGTTGTGATTTTAGTTAATTAGATGGCTCTAAGTCATTAGCAATAATGCGTACAGTCAAAGCTGATTTGAACGCAAAGGATAAATCTGATTAACAAACCAGAATAGCCCCAATGGTTGAGTGTGTAACTAATAACACTCTCCTTGCAGCCTACTAGATAAGTCAAAATAGAAATATCTGATGTAAAATATAGTTCTTCAGCACATTACAGTTAATTTTATAATGCGCAATTAACTCAGCAATTACTATGCATCACATTGAAACTGAAGCACTACACTTTTCTTTAAGTAGCGTAGGTTGGGTTATAATTTTTGACAACCCAACATATCAAGAGGTTTATTGAGTTGGCTTTCGCCAACCCAACTTACTCAAATTAAGCCCAAAGCCAAGGATAATCCTGCTTATGCTGCTGTTCATACTCGGTGATTTTAGCTTCATGCTTCAAAGTTAAACCGATATCATCCAGGCCACTTAGCAAGTTGCCCTTGCGAAAAGGATCGATCTCAAAGCCAAAGCCATTACCTGCAGGTGTAATAACTTGCTGGTTTTCTAAATCAATAACAAAGCGTACACCTTCATTGGCGTTGATTTCCGTCATCAGTTTGGCTAGTTGGTCTTTATTCACTTTTATTGCCAAGATGCCATTTTTAAAACAATTGTTATAAAAAATGTCAGCATAGCTGGTTGAAATAATAGCATTAAAACCATAATCAGCAATCGCCCACGGCGCATGCTCACGAGAAGAACCACACCCAAAATTATCACCTGCCACTAAAATTTTCGCATCTTTGAAGGCAGGCTTATTCAACTCAAACTCAGCATTATCTGAGCCATCGTCATTAAAGCGCCAGTCATGGAATAAATGCACGCCAAAGCCACTACGTTCAACTTTTTTTAGAAATTGCTTGGGGATAATCTGATCAGTATCGACATTACTGCGATCCATTAACGCAGCAATACTTTCATGTTTTTTATACGGTTCCATAATATTTCCGATCTTTAAAGTTTGCGTATATCTACAAAATGACCAGCTGAGGCTGCAGCAGCAGCCATAGCCGGTGACACCAAATGCGTGCGACCGCCTTTACCTTGTCGTCCTTCAAAATTGCGGTTAGACGTGGAGGCACTACGTTGGCCTTTAGTTAGTTCATCACCGTTCATCGCCAGACACATAGAGCATCCGGGATCACGCCATTCCCAACCCGCTTCAATAAAAATCTTATCCAGACCTTCGTCTTCAGCCTGTTGCTTAACATGATAAGAGCCAGGTACGGCAATCGCGATGACGCCATTAGCTACTTTAGTGCCTTTAGCCACCTCTGCCGCAATCCGAAAATCTTCTATACGGCCATTGGTGCATGAACCTATAAACACAAGGTCAATAGCGATGTCAGTTATTTTAGTGTTAGCCGTCAAGCCCATATAGGCCAATGCGCCTTCACAAGCTTTACGTTTTATTTCGTCAGAAAAGCTTTCTGGTGCAGGCACTAAACCATCAACACCAACAACTTGTTCGGGTGACGTGCCCCAAGAAACCTGCGGTGCAATATCAGAAGCATCCAATGTAACCGTTGCATCAAATACTGCGCCGTCATCACTAGGCAGACTTTTCCAGTAAGCCAAAGCTTGATCCCAATGTTGTGCAGAAGGCGCAAACTCACGACCTTGTAAGTATTCGTAGGTTTTCTCATCAGGTGCAACCAATCCGGCTCTAGCACCCGCTTCAATTGCCATGTTGCACAAGGTCATACGACCTTCCATAGACAACTCACGAATCGCTTCGCCAGTATATTCAATCACATAACCTGTGCCACCCGCCGTGCCGATCTTTCCGGTAATAGCTAGAGCAATATCTTTTGCAGAAGCGTATTTAGATAACGCACCGTTAACTACGACCTGCATGGTTTTAGATTTTTTCTGCGGCAAAGTTTGGGTTGCCATAACATGTTCAACTTCGGATGTACCAATGCCGAACGCTAATGCACCGAAAGCACCATGTGTTGCTGTGTGGCTGTCTCCACAAACAACCACCATACCAGGATGAACAAAGCCATGCTCAGGCACAACGACATGAATAACACCGTTGTTTGGGCTTTTCATGTCGTATAAATTCAAACCGTTTTCAAGGCAGTTATCAGCCATGGTCTCAATTTGTTTACGTGCTATCGGATCGGCAATAGGTTGATCACGATTTTTAGTGGGCACGCAATGATCCATCGTAGCCAATATGCTATGAGGATTACGTACCTTGCGGCCTGAAATTCTGAGGCCTTCAAAGGCTTGAGGACTAGTTACTTCGTGCATCAAATGGCGGTCAACATAAAGCAAAGGTGCTTGGCCAGCCGCATCAACTACCAGATGGCTGTCCCAGATCTTTTCGTACATGGTCTTTTTCATTGCGTATTCCAAAGCTGACATACGGGCTTTATAGCTGTCGTATGGCGAGTTATAAGGTCTGTCGAAAGCATAGTAAACTATGCGTTGTATAATATTATCGCCCAGAATAGCCTTTATTTGCAATTTTAAGGGTTAGTTTTATTCCCCCTAAAGTATCCAGCAGAAGGATTGGGCTTTGTTAGCTAAACTAGCAAATTAATCAATATCTGTTCATAGATATCACTCAGAGTTTCCAAATCATCCAAACTCACATGTTCATTAATTTTATGGATACTTTCATTCAATGGTCCCAGTTCTATTACCTGTGCGCCGGTTGGAGCAATAAAGCGACCGTCTGACGTCCCGCCACCTGTATCATCTATAGTCTCTAAACCGGTTACCATTTTAATGGCAGCATGGGTGGCATCTATTAACGCACCTTTATTCGTCAAAAAAGGATTACCGGACAATCGCCACTGCAAATCGTATTTAAACCCATATTTATCGAGAATAGTACAAGTGCGTTGCTTGATGGTTTCTACATCCAATTCAGTGCAAAAACGCAGATTAAACTGCACTTCAGCAATACTCGGAATAATATTTTCCGCCCCAGTACCCGCATTGATATTAGATACTTGCAGGCTAGTCGGTGGAAAAAACGCGTTGCCACTATCCCAAACTTCTTCCGTCAATGCTTTTAAGGCAGGTGCAAAAGTATGAATCGGGTTTTCTGCCAATTCAGGATAAGCAACATGACCTTGAATGCCGATAACCGTTAGTTTTGCGCACAATGAGCCGCGCCTACCTACCCGAATCACATCACCAATTATTTTATCGCTAGAGGGCTCACCCACTAGACACCAATCTATTTTTTCCTGACGTTGTTCAAGTATATTCACCACTTTAACAACACCATTAGTGGCAATACCTTCTTCATCACTAGTCATCATAACGGCAATCGAACCTTGATGATCAGGATGATTGGCAACAAAACGCTCAACGGCAGTAATAAAACTAGCAATGCCGCCTTTCATATCCGCCGTACCACGTCCATAAAGCTTACCATCACGTATAGTCGGCTCAAAAGGCAGTGACAACCAAGCATCTAATGGACCCGGGGGCACGACATCGGTGTGTCCTAAAAAAGTAAACAGCGGCGATTTATCACCACGTCTAAGCCAAATATTTTGTGTATCATCAAAATTCAAACGCTCTGCTTTGAAGCCTAATTTAGTTAAGCGTTCAGCAAGCACATCCTGACAACCCGCATCTTCGGGTGTGATAGATGCCCGCTTGATAAGATCTTTAAGCAGCTCTAAGGTTTCACTCATAGTAATTCGGTTTGGTAATGGTCGGCTTTAAAACCGATAATCAGTTGATCGCCAGTATCTAAAACGGGGCGTTTAATCAGAGTTGGTGTGCTTAACATCAATGCGATAGCTTTTTCCAAGGTCATATCAGATTGTTGTTCGGCACTCAGTTGCCGCCAACTAGTGCTGCTACGGTTAAGCAGCAAACTCCAGTCTTTACGAGCAGTAAAATCAATCAGTTGAGCCAGCGTTAAACCATCTATTCGAAAATCATGAAATCGATAGGCTATGCTGTTCTCATCTAACCACTGCCTCGCTTTTTTAACGGTATCGCAGTTTTTAATGCCGAAAAGTGTTTGCATAACGGAGCTTATAATTGACTGGTCAATAACTCGTCAATGCTAGGTAATTGTTTGTCAGCTTTACAACGGATTTTATACAGATCAACAAATTCCATAAAAGCTTGTTCCAGATCAGCAAGAATTTCTTCTTCGTTTTCACGCTCATTTTCAGGAACTTCATCAGACTCTAAATATTCTCGCTGTAAATCCACTTCGCTATTTAAAGCTAACGTGGCGTAAATGATGGCATTATTGGAAATAGATTCGTTCATAATTAATAGTTGGTTAAAGTTAAAGAAATTTATGATGTATTAAAGGTTAAATCTTAAATAATTTAAAAACATAGTAACGGGTAATATTACTGTTTGGCCAGAGCCATAAAAGAATAACCCACTATTTTTATCGAAACCTAGGAGGTTATTTTACATCTATTGATTCTTTTAAAATCAATATTCTAATGACGTCCTGTATGACCAAAGCCACCTTCACCTCTGTCAGTCATGGTAGTAAATTCTGCAACTAACTTCAGCGCAACTTGTACTACAGGCATAAACAATAATTGAGCAATCCTTTCACCAGGTTGAACAATATAATCAGCCAAACCATCATTATGCAAAATAACACCTATTTCACCGTGATAATCAGCATCAATAATACCCATACCCTGTCCAACTCGTATTTGGTTATTTAAACAAAGCCCACTACGACTTGCAACGACAGCCATTAAACCGGGATCCTGAATATTGATAGCTAAACCAGTCGCTATCAATTTATTTTTTCCGCCAGCAATGACAACAACTGCATCAATACAAGCAACCAAATCCATACCCGCAGAACCCTCTGTCTTATATGAGGGTATACCGTATTCTTCAAGTAATGGATTAACTACTCTAGCTTCAATGAGTCTTTTCATCTATTTTACTCTTTAAATTGAATAGTATAACCCAGTCAGTAATATTCTTATGGTCAGCTAGCTAATTATTAAATACATCAAATTAATTAATGTTTAATGCTTTGTTATGTCTAAATGCTAATTAAAAACCAAGCTATTTTTAATCATCAAAGGGAATAAACTTCTTTGGCCCTTTAATAAGCAAGTCATCTAATTATAAAATTACTTTTAAAGATATTATTACTATTAGGCACTCATACTTCTGTGTATAACCCCCTTTAAGTCCTTAACTTAAAGGGCTTAAAGTGAATTATAAGTTGTTACTTAATACTCATGTAGCTTGTGTATACAAATTATTGAAAAAATTTATTCAACTTTATACTTAAGTTATACACAGCTTTAGTAACAAGGATATAAGGCTCATTTAGAGCTTTTTTACGCAAGACCTTCACAGGTGTCTCCTATTCTTTTTTACCCCAGTATCAATTATTCTTGCGTACTATGTAAACGTAATTGCCTATTAGTTAAGCACACGACTAAAAACTGTAATAAGATAGAAGTGTTTTTACTTTGGATGAGTCACTTCCTATGCGTCGTTTTATTTTAATGAGTTTTCTTGTTTTTCCTGTCTTTGCTAATGAGCAACCGCCTGAGCCTGAGACTGAGGCGGTGACTGATTTACCTGAATTACCTTTGCCTGTACATAGTGGTGAAACGATGGAACCTGATATTACCATCGTTCGTAAAGGTACTAATACTGTAGAAGAATATCGTAGATCCGGTAAACTTTATATGATCAAAGTGAAACCCGATATCGGTCCTCCTTATTATTTTCTTGATAATGATGGCGATGGCAAAATGGATGTGCGCACTAATGATCTAGATAAAGGCAGTAACATTAATATGTGGAAACTATGGGAATGGTAAGAATATAACTCGTGTCTGTTTATACGGAAGTCAATTCGTCACAACTTAAGCAATTTTTTTCATACTATACGCTTGGTGAAGTGATTAGTTTTGAAGGTATAGAAGATGGTATCAATAATACCAATTACTTTGTAGACACGACCCAAGGTCGCTTCGTATTAACTTTATTTGAAACACTTTCTATCGGTGAAATACCTTACTTTACTCAATTACTTTCATTTTTAGCCAAAAACGACATTTCTTGTCCAGAGCCTCAATTAGATCAATCAGGCCAGTTATTGCGCCAACTTAATAATAAACCTGCCGTATTATTTAAACGCTTATCAGGCTCAGCAATATTGACACCTTCTATTGAGCATTGCCAAGAAATAGGACATCAATTAGCGAAAGTGCATGATTGTACACAAAACTACGCCTTTCCTATCGGGAACAGTCACGACTTAAATGGATGTATAGCGTTAGCTGAAAAAATTGATTCCCAATTATCAGCTTCAGATCGTGTACTGATTCAAGATGAGCTGCTTTTTCAAGCGGCTCATAACATGAATGACTTACCACTAGGTGTTATTCACGGAGATTTATTTAGAGATAATGTGTTGTTTCTGAATAACAAAGTTAGCGGCATATTAGACTTTTATAGTGCTTTTACAGGTATATTACTGCTTGATGTTGCTATTACCGTCAATGATTGGTGCCATGAAAATGATCAACTTAATTCAGAAAAAATTAAGGTATTACTTTCTGCTTATCAGGCCCTAAGGCCTTTATTAGCGTGTGAGAAGCAGCATTGGCAAGTTTTATTAAGAGCATCAGCTTTACGTTTCTGGCTTTCGCGCTTAGAACATCAACTCTATCCTCGCCCCGGCAATCTCATCTTGCAAAAAGACCCACTCCAATTTCGGCAACTACTACAACAACATCGATTGAATTTTTCAGTGAATTCAATTTTATAGGCCTTAGTATTATTTTTTAGTACTTTCTTCTTTAATAAGTTTATCCATAACTTCAATCATTTTTTCATGAGAGCCTGCCAAAGTGCCATTGGTTTTGTATTTTCCATTAACAATGATCGCAGGTACCCCAGTTATGCCATATCGTGATGCCATGAGAGGCGCTTGACGCATTTTAGAGTCGACAGCAAAAGAACTGTAAGCTTCTTTAAATTGGCTTTCAGTGACGCCATGAGTCGCAAAAAAAGCAGCTAACGAAGTTTCAGTATCTAATTTTTCTTTACCACTTTGTATGGCCTCAAAAAAATCAGCATGGATTTTTTCAACAATGCCTAATGCTTCTGCTGTGTAATAGGCTTTAGCATGTTTACTCCATAATTCATTAAAGGCAGCAGGCAGGCGTATAAACTCTACATTGGCGGGTAGATTTTTTTTCCATTTTTCTAGCAAAGGTTCAAAGCTATAACAATGTGGGCATCCGTACCAAAAAAATTCTATGATTTCAATTTTTTCTGGATTTTGTGTAGGTTGAGCTGGTGATAGCGTTTCATAACCTACCGATTCTGCTTTAACTAAAAAAGAAAAAAAGAAAACTAAGATTAATAAACTGATTTTAATGATTTTTTTTAACATAAATTAAGTTCCCAAAGAAGATAGTCGATTAATAAAGTCGAGAAAGCTACGTTAAAAAGCATCACTCTTAATTAGATTTAAGAGTGATGCTATATATATAACTGTTAATAATTTTAGTCAGTAAATATTTATTTCATCATTGAAATACGATAAGACACTGCTTTAATTTCTTCAGTGGTCATTTTTTTAGCAATCATATGCATCATATTATCTGAATTATTTGTACGTGCATTTGTTTTAAAATCGGTCAGTGATTTAATTAAATAATCAGCATGTTGCGATTTTAATGAAGGAAATGCTGCGGGTTTATTTCCTTCCGCCAAAGGTCCATGACAAGCAATACAGGCTGAAACTTCTCGAGGTAAGTCACCATTACGGTATAAATCAGCGCCTTGAGCAATAAGGGCCTGCACAGAATTAGACTCCTTCGTTGTCGTAGCCTCCTGCTTTTCGTCACTATCATCTTCTTCATCTAAAACAGGCAATTCATTGGCAGATATTTTCTGTGCCGCATAGTAAGCCGCTATATTTTTAATATCCTTATCAGATAATCCCATAGCCAAAGCCGACATCATTGGACTTTTACGAGTACCATTTTTAAAGGCCTCTAGCTGCTTAATGAGGTATGAAGAATGTTGTCCAGCAAGCTTAGGGAATGTTGCGACTAAACTATTTCCATGCTCTCCATGACAACTCATACAAGCAGCTGCTTTTTCTTTTCCTGCATCAATAGCGTCTTCTGCATGTAAAATACTCGAAGTACCGGTAAATGTCATGGCAAATGAAAGAGCCAGCAATTTTTTTTTCATCGGATTTCCCTTTAGAATAAAGTTGTCATTGTATGGTAGCCCTTGATTTATATAGGCTGCTAAATGTAGCCAGATTCTACCCTAATTAGTAAGCTTAAGCGAGATAGCCATGAATCCAATTTATCACCAAGCAAAATTTATTAACAGTTCGCCCGATCTTAAAGATACACCTGAAGACCAAGGTAAAGAAATTGCATTTGCTGGACGCTCAAATGCCGGAAAATCGAGTGCCATTAATACCCTAACTCGACAAAATGGTTTAGCTAGGATTAGTAAAACACCCGGTAGAACGCAGATGCTGAATTTTTTCGAAATCAATGATCAGAAACGATTTGTAGATTTACCGGGTTATGGTTATGCCAAAGTGCCTATTGCCGTGAAAAAAAAATGGCATGAATTGATGGAAAAATATTTAACGCAACGTAAGTCTTTATGCGCCATCATTTTAGTTATGGATGTACGTCATCCCTTAACGGAGTTCGATTGGCAAATGGTTAATTGGTGTCAGCATACAGGCCTGCCATTACATATATTATTAACTAAAGCCGATAAACTAACGTACGGAGCAGCAAAAAACACCCTGATGCAGGTGCAAAAAGAATTAGTAGATATTAATTTTCCGTTAACGATACAGTTATTTTCAGCGTTGAAAAAAACGGGCGTAGATGAAGTACATAAAGCGTTAAATCTTCTTTTTAATCAAGTTGATTTCGAAGAAGAGGCTGAACAAATAGAAGACTAATAGTTTGTGGCAGTGCTTATTAGGCTGAACTGAACTTAAATCCACCTAGCTTTAACTAGGTGGATTAAACTTAATCTAAAAATCAAATAGTTACATCGTGATAAATATTTTGCACATCATCTAAATCATTTAGTAAATCTAAAAATTTCTCAAATAATTCGTTATCCTCAGGATTCATAGTCATGAATTCTTTAGGTATAAATTGAATTTCATCGACATCAAAGTCAATAGTGCCTAACAAATCAATTAAGGCTTGCTTGGCCTTAAAATATTCTGAATGGGGCGTAAAAACGGTAATACTCCCATCACTACTTTCAATATCAGTAACATCGACATCAGCAGAAAGTAACGCCTCCAATATAGTGTCTTCATCAGCATGTGCAAATACTAAAATGGCCGCATGATCAAACATGTGACTGACAACGCCTTGTGTACCAATTTTACATTTTGTTTTAGTAAAACACTGACGTACATCACCAAAAGTACGATTGGGGTTATCAGTTAAACAATCAACAATGACCTTACATCCCCCTGGCCCAAAACCTTCATAGCGTATAGGCGCGAAATCTTCACCGCCACCACCTTTAGCTTTATCTATGGCTTTTTCAATGACGTGGGTAGGAACTTGATCTTTTTTCGCTCTATCAATTAAGCCCCGTAAAGCTAAGTTACCATCAGGATCAATGCCCCCAGATTTAGCGCATACATATAATTCACGACCATATTTGCTATACACCTTTGCCTTAGCATCGGATGTCTTCGCCATAGAATCTTTACGGTTTTGATACGCTCTACCCATTTAAAATTGCTCCATTTACAAAATAAATTGTGTAATTTTACAGGTAAGTCTGCAGGTAGGGAATTTTTAGTGATATAAAAATACGCATTGCCTTACATGACAGGCACTTTAAGCGAGTGGATTAAGCTGCTATCTGTTCATACAAGTGCTTCTGGAATTCTATAAACAAAGAGCTAATGTTAGCCACAGCCCCCAGTACTGCTTTGGCATCTTCTAATGAGTGATATTTGATATTTAATAATGTCGCCAATTTCTCTTGATCTAATTCCTCTACACCCGATTCAATATACTTACTTATTACGAAATCAATAAACTCTTTTTGTTGAGCATTAAGAAAGGCAAATATATTGGCTTGTGCTGCTGCGACTCGTGCTGCTCTTGTGATGGGTTTTATATCGCTATTAAACACATATTCTAAGACATCAAATAGGTCACTTTTCTCGGCATCAATGAGTTGTTGTAATGTAGCCAGTTCTTCTTTGCCATAACCTGCATCGGCTAGTTTTTCAAATAAGGTCTTGCGAGTCATCGGGTGTGACCACAGCGTTCTTAATTCGGCTTCGTTTTTGAATAGACTGGGCAACTCACCAAACAAATTATTTAAGAACTCATCTGCTGAAATGGGCTTACCATCAGCACTCCAAAACGAAGTAGAGATCATATGCAAGATTTCACGCTCTTTGCCGTCTTTAAGTTTAATCTTTATCTTTTGTCGTTTCTTACAAGAACAAGGTTCTTCACCACAAACACTACAAATTGCAGGTGGGTCTATTAAGCAGATACAAGGACTCTGACCACAAGTAACACAGGGCTTTGGTTCGCCAATAATTTTAGGTGGACATTCACAGACCACTTGATTACAAACTTCACAAGGCAGTGCTTCGCCATCCCATTCTGGGTCGGCAAAATGATGGTA
>Ga0214167_1000688_pt1 | contig 15672 bp, 17 predicted proteins | sample TroBogypolimnion_45_FD_153006 | JGI IMG/M metagenome (GOLD analysis project Ga0214167, IMG submission 153006) | Freshwater microbial communities from Trout Bog Lake, WI - Practice 18AUG2009 hypolimnion v3 | ecosystem: Environmental > Aquatic > Freshwater > Lake > Hypolimnion/Profundal zone ... | reverse complement strand
AATTTGAAACAATTCAAATGAAGTGAGTGAGTGGACGGTGGCCTGTTAATTCAACTTCGCGCGCCTTATCTCACTCCATATTGCACTCTTTCCTTTCTTAAAAGAATAAAATATAAATGTGAAATTAATATATTGTTTAATAATAAAATGAGCGAACTAACAAATGTAGAAGAGTGCCCTGTGTGTTTTGATGAACTTAATGATCTTAACACTTCTACTGGGAAACAGTGCCAACATAAATTGTGTTCCATTTGTTTTGATAAACTAACCCATTCAACTAACAAATGTCCCATGTGTCGCGCTTATTTAATTTCCAAACGAGGCTTTAAGCGAATAAAGAAACGAATGGAACTGAGTAATTATCTAAATATGATTTTAGAAGATATATTTGCAGATCATGTTAGATCTCAGCATCACAATAATGAAGTTTTATTACAATCACGAGCACTAGTTGGAGAACTTATCTCATTTATTATTTAAATAAAAATTAAATTCTTAAGAAAAAACTTAAATTTTCCGTTGGTGATAGGATTTTGTTGAAAACTTAATTTTTCCGTTGGTGATAGGATTTTTGGAATTTTTTTGAAATACTTTTTTAAACATATAATAAAACAATATAAAGACAAAAATTTATATTAAAGTGGGGAGAAAAACTTTTGTTGAAAAAAAAATTAATTGAAAAAAAAAGTGGCGTTTTTGCGGCATTTGCAATTTCTCTATAAGAAAAAAGTAAATCCCGCAAATCCGCCACCTTTTCCAAGTAAAGCAATGTGAAACAATTCAAATGAAGATAGGAAGAGGACGGTGGCCTATAAATAAGAAACAACAATTACAAATTAATATATTTAGTAAAACAGCTTTAAAAAATCTATCGTTAGTATATAGATGACATACAGCAAGGCAGCGATTGATAAATACAGAATTGCACATCCAGAACCTCAACGTCGTGCAAGTCTCAAATACAAATATGCTAACATTGAAACTGTTAGAGCTCACAATTTGTTATGCCAACAAAGAAAGCGTCTTGCAGTTAAGGTGCTCAAAGACGCATTTAAGGAACTCAGAGACATGGATTTATTTACAATTGATGTAAGTAATCACATGCCTCAGTAACATTTTTATTAAATTTTTAATGCCTACATCAAAATTTAATATATATTGAATTACAATTTAAAAAGAATTTCTCAAGGTAATATATAAATGACAGACATTAAGGAAATTACTCTATGGAAAACGCAATTTTGGAAGAACACTTCGGCTAATGGTGGATCACAGGCAGCTTCATTTAAGGCACTATTTAACAATGCCGACATGGTTCCAATAAAATCATGGACAAAAAAGGATGGTCAATTATGGGGAATTAGCACTCCAGATAACCTTTTAAAACTGTGCGAAAAGAACAAAGGCATATATGAAATGTTGCACAAGTATCCGCAAAAAGTGTATTTTGATATTGATAAAACCGTTCCTGTAGAAGGATTGGATGATCCGCTTTATTTAGCAAAATGCAAACGAATTATTGAAGATATTTTTCCTGACGGAGATGCAGCTGTTTCTGGATCAAAAACTTCTGAAAAAGAAAGTTATCACATTATTTTGAATAACTACGTCATGAACTCAGAAGCCGATAAAACACATTTGAAAATGATTATTAAACATATTCATTCTAACATTGATAATTCGTTTGACATCAGTGTATATGGTAAGGCAAGAGCAATGAAATGTTTCAATCAAGGCAAACACACGGATGAACGCATTCAATTAATAATTGAAAATGATAACCACAAAAAACATCTTATCACTTGTTTTTTTAATCCATTTGTAAAGCCACTGCCTGTTATAAGTGAAGAAGTGCATGAAACAATTCTAATTGAAAAATCAAAATCCACTTTTGACATTGGAACTTTGCCGAAAATGAATTTGTCTGTTCCAGAAGGAATAGAATACAGAGAATTGGAGGCAAATGATATTTTAAAGTTATTGCCATTGAATGAAAACGATTTTGATTTTGAATACATACACTTGGTAGCTAGGTTTTGTTTTTATAACAAAGTATCATTTGATCAATATTTATCTTGGCTTAAAAATAAGCATCCTAATTTGATTAAAAATGAAAAGGGTCTTAAGATGTGGGATGCTCTCCACAAATTTCCAGAAGTTTCTATTGATCGCATGAAAAAGCTATTGTGTTTTTTCTACAAGCACCTAAAAAAGGATTTGTCATACAGAGACTTTGCAGACACATTCAATATTCCTGCTGACAAGATAGTTCCAATTGAAACCATTGACCAAACTTGTTTTAAAGGAGCTGAAAAATATTCATTATTTAATGTAGGAATGGGAGGCGGTAAGACTGCTCAGACTATTGATTATTTAGCTGGACAACAATCATTTTGTTGGATCGCTCCAAATAAAGCATTAGGATCAAATACATTGCTCCGTTTAGAAGAAAAGGGTATTGAAGTAACACACTATGAAACTGTCACAACCAAAGATAAAAAACTAGGTAAGCTTGCTGAGTGTAACAAATTAATTTGCTGCTTAAATTCCATACATTATTTAAATGATAGCACGTTTCGCATTATTGTTATTGATGAAATTGAAACAGTAATTGATAGATTTCTGGGTGATTTTATTGGTAAAAATAGCCCTGATCCTGCCAAACTCAAAGCTACTGTCTGGAATAAGTTAATTCAGTTGCTGTGCTCTGCAGACAAGGTTATTCTGCTTGATGCATTTATCACAACTAAGACTATTAACTTAATCAATGAAATAGAAGGTCTGAACTCACTTAAAATTTATTCTCGCATTTATGAACCTACAACTAGAACAGTAAATTATTTGCCTAACTTTGAAATGGCTCTTGCTGAAGTCATTACTAAAATTAGAAATGGAAATAAAATCTATATTTTCTATCCGTATAAAAATGATAATAACAGGTATAAGGGAATGGAAAATATTTGTAACCTTATTAGGGCAGAAACTGGTAAAAAGGGAATAGCTTATAATGCTGATACAGATGATACTGTAAAGGCTCAGTTAAAAAATGTTAATTGCTCTTGGAAAGATCTGGATTTTATTGTAATTAATAATATTGTCACGTGTGGCGTCAATTATGAGAACTTGGATTTTGACTACAAATATTTGTTTATTGCACCTCACAATACACCAAGAGATATTATTCAAGTTAGTTATAGAGCTAGATATTTAAGCACTGGTATCATTAATATTTGTTACATGGGATCCATGAATTCTACTAATACATGGTTAAACGATTGCAAAGTAATGAAGTGCAAAATTTATAATTCGCTTTATAGCTCTATGCTTGTTGAAAAGAAAGCTCCTATTAAAAGAGCATTTCAATTATTCTGCGTGAAAGCACATTATAAACAAAAAACAGATATTAAAGTCATTAATGAAGCAGTTAAACAAGAAATAACTGACTTGTTAGAAAAACAAAATTTTGGTTACAATTTTAAATCCATTCCAACAGTTGATTTTTCAGAGGTAGAATTTATACAGCAACAATGCTTTGCACAAGAAGCTACAATGCTTGAAAAATTGGCTCTACAAAAGTATTATTTCATTAATTCATTCGTTGATGGTTCAATGGATTGTGAAGATGAACATGGAAATAACATTATGGAAATGGCATGGAATGAGCAGTATCTTTTTTTTTTTGAACAATTAAAATATGTGCTTCTAAATGAGAACTGTGTGTTTAATAAAATAATGAAATTAAATAAATTAGAGACCATCTTTCCTTCCGATATTAAGAAAACCAAACTGAACAAAGAAATTATAGATCAAATATTTACTGAGTTCAGTTTCAAATTTATTGATAAAACTTCCTCTGCATTTAAGATCATAAAAGAGATATACAATGTGTATTTTGGTAAAGCTCTCATCAAAACATTGATCAGTCCTGATAAACATGCAACATATTTTTTAGCTGATGAACAAATAGTGTATTCATTTTTTTATTTTGCCAAAGCTAACTTGATCTTGGATAAAACTTTGAACCTAACTTTTAATAACTGCCAAGCGGATTTGTTGGATGATTGTATTGAAATATAATTCCATGTAGGTAATTTTATGTAGGCAACTGTTTTCATTAATGCTCCAAAAATAGGCATATTAATGAAAGGCTAAAAAAAAGTGGCGTATTTGCGGCATTTGCAATTCTCTATAAGAAAAAAAGTAAATCCCGCAAATCCGCCACCTTTTCAAAAATGAAACAATTTGAAACAATTTAAGTAAAGTGAGTGAGAGGACGGTGGCCTATAAATAAGAAACTAAGTTATAACTTAAACAATATAAAGGCAACACCTGCTAATCTATAATGGACACACTAGACAAAAGAATGCAGGACATGATAGCCATGCAACCGCAGTTACAGCAAATGTATTATGATCAGCAAAAGGTGAAACGCATTGCATACAACAAGAGCATAGCAGAGAAAAAATATTACGGCAATTCAAAAGAATACTGGCAGACATGGAAATATATGAAATCAAAAGAATAGCGAATTATGACAAAATAATATTTATCTTTAGCTAATATAAATGGAAACAGCCCAAGAAAAGTTAACTAGGATATTACAACAGAATTCTGCAAGACAGCGTAAGCATTATTTAAAAAATGCAGACAAGCTCAAAAGTAATAGAAAATTGAAATACAAAGCAATGACTGATGCATTGAAAGCGAATACAATTCAGCCGCCAGATTTGTATGAAATACCTGAACAGCCAGCCCAGCAAACTAGAAGGGGAAAGAAACCAGCTGAAGTTACTTGGCCAAGACCATACAATCCTAGATTGCAGTATAACACTTATCAACAAATTATTGCCCTGATACCAGCAGCAGACGTGAAGCAGTATGGCTCACAGATTAAAACCCTGTTTCAAATATTGGATGATACAACCCAGTTTAAAAAAACAATTCAAAATGCCCAGACCGTAATAGATGCAATCAAGAATAGTAAAAAAAAGGATGGCACAGCATACAGTAAGAATAGTCAAAAAGCATATATGCAAGCTCTATTAAAGCTTATAACTCAATTAAATATTCCAATTGATGAGGTAAATGCAGCAAAATATTTATTTCAATTTAATGTTTACAGGCTAGACAGTAGTGATGTAACAGCACATAAGAAAGCAACAGAGAAGTTTATGAAATTTGTAAATTATTTGAAATTAGTGGAAGACCATTTTGGAGCAGACAGCAAAGAATATTTAATGGCAAAGATGTATGATGAATTCACTCTACGTGACGACTACTGTTTAAAAATAGTCCACACTTTAGCTGAGACCAAAAGCGAGTTACAAAATTTCTTGGTCCTACCAGAATCGGAAGCAGAACCATTAACATTGCAAATCAACCAATACAAAACAGTAAAGAAATATGGGAAAATTACAGAAAAGCTTTCAGATGGCTTATCACAAATAATAAGAGCTTACATTACCAAACATAAAATAGCATATGGTTCCAATTTGTTTGGCAAATCCAAAACAAACTCAACCTTTGTAAGCGACTTTAATAAAAAAATGGGATTGACGGGTTACTCAATAACCAAGTATAGAAATATGAAAAGCTCAGAAATTCCGTTAGTTGGCTCAAACGATGAGCGCGTGAAAATTAGTGAAAAGATGAAGCACAGTCCAGTAATGAGCTTGCACTATATCCGCACTCTATTGGATTAAGTTTGTGATTGTTTATTGGGTTATAAACCAAATAAATAATCTTTTTCCGTTATACATCCGCTTCAATACTTCAGCAACCGGTTTCTAATCTCTTCAATGACAGTCTCGCGGATTTTTGAGATATACATGTGACAAAATCCACAAAAATGCTTGTATGTAATTTCCTCCTTACCTTCTATCATTTCAACTTCTTTAAACAGCATAAAAACTTTGCTCAAGGGGATTGATTTTCTGCAACAGGCACATTTCATTTTCTCTTTCAGGGGTAGGAATTCCATTTAGTATAACGCTATATAAAAAGTATTTGAATTAAACTAGTAGTAAAGCGATGCCAACGGCGTATGCATTTAGACCAAGCTGATTTACAAGCAAATAGTTTACGAGCGTAGGAAAATAGTATTGAATTACTTGTTTGATAATATTTGTTGCTAAAATATCCACATTAATTCAGAGTTTTGTTTTTATGTAATTTGAAATGATAGCGAAGTTCTTTTTCAAAAATGGCATAGTCTGCACTAAATTATTATTGCATAAGAAATCAATACTAGCAGATATGATAACCTTTTCAGCAGACGTGAGTGTCCCAAAAAGTTGGTCAAATATGTCTAAAACAAGTGTCTTCTTATCAAGTTTACTGGTTAATGCATTCTCAATACAGTTACAGATAAAAATAAGTAATTCATTATCAAATTTGAGACTGCCATAATTATCTATTTCTTTGACCTTTGCAACAATAGAGCTGACCAGATCGGACTTGTGAGCAGCAAGTTTAATAGAATTCTTCGGCTTAATATAAGAGAGATTGATGCTCATATATTAATCAATATAAAATAATTTTCGGGTATTTATTGTTCGGTTTCTGCTACACCGTAGACGTGAAAAAAGAAATCCATTGCTGGGTACATATTTGCAGTCGCTGGTACTGCAGTATCATAGCGTGTATAAAACAATCTTAAATTCACCATGTTTTTTGGTTTTTCAATAGTAATTGTGTTCATGTCATTAGTAAAGTTAAAGCTGCCAGCAAGAGCATTCGCACCTAAGGTAAACGTGCCAATAGATGCACTAGAATTATTTGAATTTGTTAGTGTGTTGTAGGCACAATTATTGAATGCTAATCCCCCAATATTTAACATGAGTGTTCTGTCAATTGCAAACGCTCCATATTGAGCTGCAGTTGCACCAAAAGTGATAAACGCAAGTGAAATATTAAATTTATCATATTTATCATACATGTCGCCTAAAATGGTTTTGAAGTCCACATTGTTCCAAGTAAAGTCATTCCTAAAAGTATTAATGGAGCCATAAGAATTTGTTACTGGAAATGCACCAGCCACTTCTGAAGTAAGAATCTGGCTTGTGTTTAAGTGAAAAGTTGCACACGCTCTATCCATTTGTATACAATAACAAAGTATTATTTTAATCAAAATAAATAAAATTATTTACTTATTTTGCTAAACAGGAGAAGTCTTACTTTAATACTTAACAAGTGCAGTTCCATTCTCACAGATCAACAAGCTGTCATACAGAGCGAAAAAGTCAAAGCGAACTACACCAGCTGCAGCAGTTGCATCAGTAGTAATGTTCCAGTAAATATCGCTGGTCAGAGTATTTGTTCCACTGAAAATTGCATCCTTGGATGCGGCAGCATACTCTTCTAGGTCTATTCCAATCGCAAAATTGGAACTGATAGAGGACACAGCCAATGCGCCAAAAACCTCTTGGTTAGCTACTGGATTTCCCACACCATAACTCAACACGTTCATATTAGGGCAATGAGATAAATCACTCAAAGAAGCAACACACTTGGACAACTCAGAAAAGTATTCAGCATTTGTTGAAGGCGCTTTACTAGGGACAAGCTTGGATCCAATGCGGACATTGTATTGCGACAGACCGTTAGATCCTGAAGCTAGTGGAAACATAGTAATGGCTCCAGCACTAGATCGTCTCATTGTCGCAATAATATGTTTCAAAGAACTAAACTTTGCAGGGATTGGTGCAGTAATCTGATTAACTGCTCCGTTAACAAGTGCAGCATTGTAAACATAGTTTCTATAACTGGGAATAACATACTGCAGAGGATGACCGCCTAAAGATTGGTTAATAATAGACATGGCAGAATCAGACAAGTCAATGAATGAAGCAATGTATTCAACATTTGTTAGCTGAAAGGCTACTGGTATACTGTCGCTGCAACAAAACATAGCAGGAGAAGAACAAAGCTGAAGCTCTAATCTAAGGGGGGCCGAGGTCATGCCAAAAAGTGGAACATACTGACTTCCGAGTGAGCCCAAAATAGATAACAAATTTATAGTATAAGTTCTTATTCCGGTTACGGAATTGGCTGCTATAAGAGCATTAGGGAATTCTGCGCCAACATTTAGTCTCTCACCTCCTGGGCAACTATACGCTTGAGAAGTTGCAGCATTCACCACGTCATCATATCTCATTCCAGAATTGATATTGTATTTCCCCTTAGAAGTAGTGTTGGATTTTTGCAGAGAAATTAAATTGGCTACACACATGCCGTAAGTATCTAAATCTTCTATGAGATTTGATCCATGATACAATCTTAATCTTTGAAATACACCGTGTGCTCCTGCGCGATCTAACCTTGTAAAGTTACTCGCAGCAATACCGTTTTGTACTGAAAGCCCAAACTTCAAAGATGATTCTGAGCCGATAAGAACCAAGTTGTTTCTAGTAGGAATGTTAATGATAATCGTTTGACCTGCAGCATATGGCCCCATTCCGTTTTGTGGTTGGATATTTGAGATGTAACCATTAGCCGAGCAACTTTCAATCTTGTTCTGATACTTTAAATTCTGTGGCAGCATTTATAAATTATGTAAACATTATATTTTTGCATAATTAATTATTGCTAAAACAAATAGCTTTAAAAAAATACATTTGGCGGAGCAGTGCTTTCTTGCGCAATAATTTCTTGCTTTCTGCCATTCATTTTCTCAATATTGCCTAAACGTTCACGTGCGGCTTTCATATCGTCCATCACTTTCTTATCAAGTTTGTCCGCAAGGTCTCTCCCAGTGTATCTAAAGCCGTTGCTTGCAGTGTCTCTCGCGGCGTTTCTGCTGAGCCGAGCTTCTTCTTGATCTCTTTTTTGATCTATATATGCAGCTCCATCTTTCAATGCAGACATGCCTTTCTGTCCAGCTAAAACATATTTTCCATACACTGGTATATTGCCTGCGCCTAAACCAACTGCTGCGCCAAATACTTTGTCCCCAATATCAGTTCCAATACGTAGTCCGTTTGTAATAGCACCTGATTTGAGAACAACATCTTTCGCTAAAGAATTCACCTGTCCCATAGGATCGCCTATGAGTTTGTTAACTTTATTGATTTGAGCCATATCTTTTTCACCTATTTTGCGAACGCCTCTCGCTACTTTATTGCCAAGTGATGAGAAAGCTCTTCCAATTTTCATGCCGAGTTGTAGTCCCATTATATTATAGACGAGTAATAAAATTTTTGTTGCTAAAGGGATTTGGTGGTTATGTCCAGTTGAAGAGTTACTGAAAAATGGCATCCATTTAAATCAAGAATGTCTCCGTCTTGGTCTGTCAATTTCAAATGCAAATAAGTTAAATTAGTCACATTATGCACTTCATTATAAGCATTATAAAAATTGGAATAAGTAATGATAGAGCCGCTAGATGATTGGATTGGAATTGAACACAAAATATTGCAATTGTTTGGCGTGGAATTATTAATATTATTGAGCATGAAGTTGTTTGAAGACACATAAATATTCCTTATGGTAAACAGGTTAATACAAATTGTTGACTTCAGAATATTAGCTGCACTAGTGTAGGTCACACCTGTTTTAAAACCCAGCATTTCAAAGCATGTAGAAGTTCCTAGCAACTGGAAAGCATAAGTGGTATTAGTAAAAGTATATGAATTGTCAAGTGCTGCATATGTGATTGTAAAGTTTGCTCCTAGAATTGTTCTCAATGCACTTGCTAAAGTTAAAACATTATAATTCCCTTGCGGAATGATTGCACTGAATGCTATTCCATTAATAGTATATTTTAGCACATCATTAAAGCTGTCACAATTAAAAAATGAAAATGGAATTGATGCGGTCTGAACAGAAACTGATATTTTTGAGCCGCGTGGAATGATTAGATTTGGCAGATCAAATAAGCATTCACTTGTATAGCCTTTGACATAATTAGTAGCACTTTGTGAATTGAGAAAAAGGCATATGGTTTGTTTATTCATCTTCTTGTATATTAGTCCTGATATTATACTCGGCTAGTGGACTGTTTTTAGCATTCTTTTCAGCCATTTTCTCAATGACCTTTTCAAATCCTGGAATGTTCTCATATCCTCGTGCAAATTTTTGCTCAACAAATTGAACTGTATTGTATGCATTTGTGTATTGCATCATGTCCCAGTTAATGATGATTCCTTCTGCCTCCTTCTCGGCATTTGTTAGTGCAGTGTAGTTGTAAGCTTGTTCCATTAAATAATTTGGATATTATATTTTTGCTAAATCAATTTTCGGTTATACTTAATAAATTAAAGTTTTTATACAATTTTCCATCAACAGTATCAATGTCCATGTGATTATACGGCTCATCATAAATGTAGTCATAAAATTGCAAAATATTCTTTTTGTCAAGATTGATAAGTTCGGCGAAGATATTTTCTCCTTCTTTCTTATTCTTTGGTTTAAAAATAGTTGCATTGGTTAGCTGTTTCCTGAGCAAAAGTGGTAACAAGTAATACGACTGCAAAGTGAAAATAAAACAGGCGGATAAATGTCTAGCTTTAATTATTAACTTATTAAGAAAAATAGTAAGAGCATTATCCTTCAGAGTGTTTGCAAAGTCATCTATAATAATGCAACTTGTCTCAATTGGTGTATCATTTTCAATAGCACTTTCTTTGAGCTCATTCAGATCTTCATAAATAGTTTGCAACAGTTCAATTGTCAGCTCATGGAAAACCTTGCTGTGTTTCTCAAACGGATGTTTTTGAACTGATAAGAAAGAACTCAGTGGAGTTATGTAGTAAATATTATCATACTTTTTTCTATAGTGCTTAGTAGATTTAAATAGATTAAGAAGTAGCGAGCTTTTCCCTGAACCTCCTGAGCCACACATAGCATAAATAAATCCATTTCTACAGGGTAAATGTGGGTTAACGTCCTCAAGAAAAATATTCATTTTCTCCTTAATTGGTGCACTAATTTCAAGATGACTTGGAGTTTCAGTGATGTTCATTATTTAAATATTATAATATTTTAAAAATTTATAATATTGTCCTATTTCATCATGCCAACAAATAAATCCGGTAAATCCGTATTCGCAGAAATCGCAGAACTTCCCTTTGATCCTTTAGAAGAATCAGACGAGAATGAACCATTAACAAAACCCAAAGCCCAGCCTAAGACCAAAGATGCAGTGGTTGTTAAAGAGAAAAAACAGAAGACCGCTGCACAAATGGCAAGCTTTCAAAAGACAGCTGAGATCAGACGCAATAATATTGAAGCACGCAAGCAACAGCAGCTCATAAACAGTGCAGAATTATTACTTGCCACAAAAGCAAAAGCAGTAGAAATTGCCAAGCCCCCAAAAGCAATTAAAAAACATGTGCCTGTTCCAGAGCCTGTTCTAGAGCCAAATGATGATGAATCAGAAGAAGAGAATGAAATAATTATAGTCAAGTCCAAGCCCAAGAAGCCTAAGAAAAAAATTACAAAAATAATAATTGAAAGTAGCGACAGCGACAGCGGCAGCTCAACTGACGATGGCGGTGCGCCAGTCAGACAAGAGCGTGTCTCAGTGCAGCGAAGACAAGAAGCTCCCCCAATGATTCGCCGAGCACCTAACTATTTTTTCTAATGTAATATCAAATGAGCAAGCACAAAAAGATTTACTTGTCTTTAGATGATTTGCATAAACTGTATGGCATTTCTCCAGAGGCGGTGAAGCGAATCAAGCAAAAGAAGCGTAAGAGAAAAGCGAAAAAAAAAGCACAGCAATCAGGTGTGAAAATGGGAGGACAAGCGTCTGAAAGTAACATGATTGGTTCATCCAATGCATTCAAGCGAACAAGTGATAATTTAAAAGAAGAAGCCAAAACAGAACATCATATAGCAGTATTGAATGAAGAGAATAAAAAGATAGAAGCAGCAGCAGCCGCAGCAGCCAATCCAAGAATAGCAGCGCCTACAACTCCACTAAGATTACCAGAGCCTGCTGCTGCTGCACCAGCATTGACCCCACTTCACAATACATTTATGCAGTTAGCAGATCACATGAAAAGCGGACGTGCAAAAGGCAAAGTGAACAAAACTGGATTCAGTTTGAATTATCCAGAGCGTAGAAGTAAGACCAGAAAAGGTCACGTTGAAAAAGAACCAGAACAAGAACAAGATGCAGATAATGAAACAGAAGTTGAAAGAGTCCAACCAATTTCATCCAAAAACAAAAAAGTAAAATTAAAATTAGTAACAGGTAGATGGGATGAAGATTCTGAAAATTCTCAACTGTATGATAGGCTATTAGACCCTGACGAAGAGAATGGAGATGATACAATATTTAACAATAATGTGGGCTCATCCAATATGAACAGAGAGCCAGTACATTCCATTTCATTTGAAGATGATGGACAAGATTATGGAATGGAAGGATACAATGCAGGGAGTGAGTTTTTTATAGGAGATGATGACGATCCAAATGATTTGCCTCCGCCTCTAGAGCCAGTAATAGAAGCACCAGAAGAAGCACCTGAAGAAGCACCTGAACAACCACCTGAACCAGTTGAAATTATTGCACAGCCTATTGTGGAACAAGCAATAATTGAGCCAGTAGTCAAGCAAAGAAAGCCACGCAAACTAAAAGAACAAAAGAAAGTAGGCAGTTATTCCAGAATGGAGATCAGACAGCTAGCGCATTCAAGAGGCATTCCTTTTGAAGATAAAGATACAATAATGGAGATTTACCATAAAATTTTCCCATGGATTCCTCCAGGCAAAAATGTTAACATTGAAATATAAAATTTCAATTACTTTGCTATATTTTTTATTCTTCTTTAAATATAACAAAATGAACACAGGATATTCAAATAATATAGCGATACCAAATATTAATGGATTGTTGGATATTAATGCAACAAGTGTGGAAGCAACAAGCATTGTTTTAAATGGGACTGATATAAGCACATCATTAGTGCAAGTGCCAATCAATTCAACAAATATTGCAGCTCTCCAACAAGCAACAACCGGAATAACTTATACAGCAGGAACAAACCAGACCACAATAGCTAACAATGTGACAATCACAGGAACATTAACAACTACACCGACATTAGCGACTCAGACTTATGTGACTACAGCAGTAGCAAATTTAGTTGCAGCAGCCCCAATTACACTTGATACGCTAAACGAGTTAGCTATTGCTCTTGGAAACGATCCAAATTTTGCAACTACAACAGCAAATCTAATAGGAACAAAGGCTTCACTAACTGCAGCTCAGACCATTTCAGGAGTGAATTTATTAAACAATACTGGAAATGTGTATTATGGTTCAGGTGCAAATTTAACAGGAATAGGTGTGCCAACTAATATGGTGACAACAGATACAGATCAAACCATAACTAGCGTTAAAACTTTTAATTCAGTCCCATTGTGCAATATATATCCGACAACTAATAATCAACTTGCCAATAAATCATATTGTGATAACTCTGTAATACTTGCAACTGCATCAAAAGCGGATATAGTTAGTACAGTTAATTTATCATTATCTCAAACGATAACCGGAGCTAAAACGTTTTCTAATGCTTCAAATAATTTTACAGGAACATTCACTGGATCAGGCTCAGGATTAACATTAACGAATTTACCAGCAAACACTTCACCAGTGGGAACGATCGTAATGTATGCATCAAATTCAATACCTACAGGTTGGCTTTTATGTGATGGATCATTAGTAAGTTCAACAACTTATTCTGCACTATTTGCTATCATTGGATACACCTACACACTAGGAACAACACCAACAACAGGAAATTTTTATTTACCTAATTTTATCGGCTTATTTGTAAGAGGAGCTGGGTCTAATACCTATGTAGCTACATCATCTGCAACAACGTTGGGACAAGTTCAGCCTCATCAAGTTAATCAACATTCACACACATTAGTTTCTGTTAATACTGATACTCAAGGAACAACCACATCTACACTTGTAGTAGATAATGTAGGAGGGGCTATTGGACTATCTTCTACCCATACATCAGTATCAAATCCAGTGGTGACTACAACCGCTACAACTGGAACAGGCAGAACTGATTATAACACGTATACACCTGGAGGGGTAATTCAATCTAATGAAAATCGCCCTAATAATATTTCAACGAATTATATTATTAAATGGGGTGGCGCTGATACCTTTATAGTTAATGCAGGCACAACGCCTACTTATACACAAGCAGGAGCAGTGCTAAATTTAACAAACAATGCTACTAGTGGAACAACAAGTATAGTATTAAAAAATGCAGCAGGAACAACAGTATCCCCAATTACTTGCACATCAACTGCAGTCACAATATCAGTTCCATTAACAGTATCCACATTAAACTTATCGACCATAACACTAATAAGTCCACCTTTAATGTCATATGTAACTCCGCCAGCATTATCCGCTTTTCAAATAGGTTATACAACTACATTTACAACCGCTTCAATTATTCCAGTGGCAGGTGCTTTTTTAAATATAGGCGCTATATGGATGCCTAATGGTGTGTGGATGGTAACAACTAATAATGTTTTAGTAACATCGGCGATTGCAACTGTATCGAGAATTGTATTTGAAACAACTACAAGTTATACTACTTTTACTAATAATAATTCTATACAACAGAGGTGTAATACTGTTGTTATTCCAACAGGAAGCGCACAAGCTTATAATTCAACTGTAGTGTTAACAATGGCAGCTAGTGATAGGTTTTGGGCAAATATGAGTTGTAATTTTACTCCTGCAGGGTCCTTAACTTGTCAAGCAACTATTCAAGCAACAAGAATAGCTTAAAATTTAAAATCACCTATTTTATAATGGTGATGTATATTACAATGAAGTCTACAAAAGATTTGAAAATAGAAGAGCTAAATAAACTTTTAAATAAATTAAAGGAAGAAAACATAGCATTAAAAAAACAAATTGCTTTGTTGTACAACAACTGGAATTATGACTACGCTAGGTTCACTGAACTGAAAGAGAAATGTCAGAACAAATAATTTATTATATGCATTACTTATATAATGAATTTCGGTGCTTTGCAGAACGCGTTAAAAAGTTCATACATGTCAAATGACAAGGCGGAAAAAGAATTATTAAAATCTGGATACACTTTAGATAAAGAATTATCTGGACAGCGAGCCAAAGTTTATGTGGACAAAAATGGTAAGCCAACGATTGCATACAGAGGAACAAATAATCTCAAAGATTTGTGGACTGACTTATCAATTCCCCTTGGGTTTGCGCATAAAACAAATAGAGTGAAACATGCAAAGATGGTTGCAAAACAAGTAGAAGCAAAATACGGTCAGAAGGCTGATGCAGTTGGTCACAGTCTTGGAGGCTATCTGGCGGAAGTGTCTGGAGCAAATGGAAATGTGGTTACATATAATAAAGCATCAGCTGGAGCACCAAAGCGAAATGCGTCACAAATAGATATCCGAACAAAAAAAGATGTAGTCTCAATGTTAACTCCAAAGGACGACTCCGCGATAACAATCAGGTCACCGAGTCAAAATTTATTGACAGAGCATAAGTTGGACTCGTTGTCAAGAGAAGATGCAGATAAATTAATTTTGCAGGAGTGAAGCGAAAAAAAGAAAGGAAAGAGTGCAATATGGAGTGAGATAAGGCGCGCGAAGTTGAATTAACAGGCCACCGTCCACTCACTCACTTCATTTGAATTGTTTCAAATT
>Ga0214167_1000687_pt1 | contig 15726 bp, 16 predicted proteins | sample TroBogypolimnion_45_FD_153006 | JGI IMG/M metagenome (GOLD analysis project Ga0214167, IMG submission 153006) | Freshwater microbial communities from Trout Bog Lake, WI - Practice 18AUG2009 hypolimnion v3 | ecosystem: Environmental > Aquatic > Freshwater > Lake > Hypolimnion/Profundal zone ... | reverse complement strand
CACAAGGATTCACATGGAATTGCAAGTATTAATAAAAATAACAGACACTTAATCATGAAAACCCTATGGGCGATACTTGGACGCTACTATTTCTGAAAATTTATCCATTTTTATCCAATTGAATTAACGTTATATCTTCAACCTACTCCCATTTACCTTCAACCATTCCTTCCGTTCCTTATAATCTGGCAATACCGTTTCCAACAACTTCCAGAACTGTTTAGAATGGTCTGGATGCACTAAATGACATAATTCATGGACCACCACATAGTCTACAATGGAATGGGGGGCGATTATAATCTTCCAGTTGAAATATATTTTGCTATCAGTGTGACAACTCGCCCATCTGCTCGAATAATCCTTGAGTCCTACCGCAACAGGAACCAAGCCCATCTGTTTTGCATACCTGATTGTTTTTTGCCTTAAACGGATGACCGCACGTTCCTTGTACCACCCGGTTAACTGCCTAACTATAAGTTGATCCCGGTCATGAAGATCCGCTTCCGCTGGCAGATGGACATAAAATTTTCCATCCATCAGTTTGACATCCTGACTTGCCGCATCAGGCACGATCTTTAGCCGGTAGTTCCTGCCCAAATAAGTTAAGGACTCACCAGATACATACTCACTCTGTTTTTGTTTCTGGTTAATCCCTTGGAAATGGGCAATCTTTGTTCTAATCCACCTACTTTTACGGTTAACCAGTTCAATGACCTTCTCTTCTGTGAGTGTGAACGGGACCAATACCCACACAGAACAATCCGTCTCAACAGATATATATGCCGTTTTCCTACGGGGTCTTCTGATGACTTGATAATCAAACGTTATCATTTGTTACCAAATTTGACCTTGGCGAGTTCCATGAATCCATCGATCACGGTCTTTCTCAACTTATCATCATCGCCAAAAGACGTTCCGATCAGACCATGTTTAATCTTACGTTTCATAGCCTTAACTTCATCGTCCTTTTTAAAGAAATCGACAACATTGGAAGCTTCATCCATGATTTGCACCAGCTTTTTGGTCAAATCTATTATTTCTTGATGAATGGATTCCGACAGGGCTTCATTGTCTTCTTTATCACAGACGGCTTCGTTCAATATGTTACGGAATGAAAATTCTGTTTCAGTTAGACCTAGCTCTTCGGCACCGGCCTTCCTATCGGCTTCAATATGATCCCGGAAAAGGAGGAGTTGCTTTGCCAATTCTTCCCAGTGTTCCCCATGTTGTTTTATGATGGAACTCAATCGTTCGGATAGTTTCTTATAATATGCCGGATCATCATCGATCTTGACCGTGATATGTGCCTTGATGGCATGTTCAATCTCGGACGCTTTTGCCTTTGGCGTTTTGATGGCCGATACATGTTCACGAAAATTAGCTGCCAGTAAATCAATGGGCGGTATCTTTGGATCTACACCGGTTGCATGTAGATGCTCCTCGATAAGTTGACGGACCTTTTCACCACAACCGGTTATGGAAAGTTGACTATCCCGGTAACGGTTCCTTGCTCCAATATTTATTTTACCAAGTAATTTAAGAGAATTAATGTATGGTCTTGCCGACGGATTTGGCATTACAACATCCATAGATTGAGCGAAATTTCGAAAATTTGTCTCGAATTGCTGGCGGATCTCTTCATCTTCCAGAACGTCAATACATGCTTCAATGTCAGCAGTATCAACGCCAGAAAAGTGTTTCATTACTCTGGTATGTCTAGCCGTAAGCGTTGGGATCTCATCTTTGAGACTCTTCAAAGCTCCTTTAATATCATCATATGAGAATACTTCGAGTGCTTCCGTGAGATAGTCAGACAACCCATAGTAATCGACAATAAATCCACGTGATTTACCTTCCTTGGTTCTATTAACACGGGAAATTGCCTGTAGAAGGTTATGATCCATTAACTTCCGGTCCAGATACATAACTTGACATCCCGGCGCATCAAAACCGGTCAACAACATATCTTTTACTATCAAGAAGGATAGCGGATCTTCTGCTAATGGTTTGCCAAATCGAGCAATCTGCTCCTTCTGCGTGGTGGAATCAGTATGGTTACGGAGTCGTTCAGGATCGTTATGGTCACCGGATATGATTACGGCTGATTGCGGTCCTTCCAGTTCATCCAACATTTCCTTATATGTAACAGCGGCATTTCTTGATGCCGTTACTATCATAGCTTTAAAGCCGTTAGGCTGAATGAACTCCCGGTAATGCCTTAGAATATCGATGCAAACCCATCTAATACGTTGCGGTGCTTCAAGAACAGCTAATTCATTGCCGTACTTCTTCTTGATTGCTTCTTTCTCTTCTATGGTCCGATCAGCGAAATATTGTTCGAATAGATTATCTAGCGAGTCACCAGTTACCTTGGTTTTCGCTTCCCGGCCCTCGTAGAGGATCTGAACGGTGGCACCATCTTCAACGGATTGCTCAATGGTATATGTATCGATGTAGCTACCAAATTCGTTATGGGTCTTTTGGGTCTTGATCAGCGGTGTACCGGTGAAGGCAATTTTCGGTGCATTAGGTAGTGCGGAGTTAAGATAAACGCCAAGATCACCGTATTGGGTCCGGTGACCTTCATCGACCAATACAATGATCTTCTCGGATAGATTCAATGCAGTGGAATCGTCTTCATGATCTGCACGGAACTTCTGGATCATGGCGGTAACGATATCAGAGGAATCCTTCTGTAGCAGTTCCTTCAACTTGAACACTGACCGGGCATGGTAAATCGTTTCATCTTGTGTACGCTTAAACGTAGCCGTCAATTGACTATCAAGTTGGGTCCGATCAGTGACGAATACCAACTTGTAATCCTTCAGAATGGCATCCCGGCGCATCTTTACTGCGAGAAACACCATAGTTAATGATTTACCGCTGCCCTGCGTGTGCCAGATGATTCCGCCCTTATCTTTCCGAGTAGTACCTGTTTTTAAGCGGTGTATGGTTTTGCTGACACCCCTGTATTGCTGGTATCGGGCCAGTTTTTTTATGACCTTTCCATCAACCGGTTCAAAGATGATAAAGTTCTGGACCAAATCTAAAAAGTTTTTGGGAGTAAAGACACCGGCAATGAGGATTTCTTGCGATGATGGATTATCCGCAATGTCAATTTTCTTGAGCGGATACGGATCTTTCCATTCAAGATAATGTTCCATCTTGGATGATATGGTGCCAACATTGGCTTTATTAAAGCAGGTCGATACCATCATCTGATTATAGAAGAAGAGCTTTTCAGCCCCTTCGTTTTCTATCGGTTTACGTAGGTTGGCATACCGTAAAAGCTGATTGATACCGGCTTCAATGGGATTTGTGATGTAGGGAGACTTGGCTTCGATGACCGCCAGCGGCAAACCATTCACAAACAAGATCAGATCTGGAATTATATTTTGATTAACTCCAGCTATCTTAAACTGATTGGTAACAAGGAACTCATTGTTGGCAGGATTATCGAAATCAATGATCTTAACTGTCTGACCCTTCTTACCCTTGCCAAGATCTTGTTCAACGGAGAGATATTTTATGAGGGTTTCATGGATGGATTGATTCGCTTCCATCAATGTTGCAACAGGTGGGTGGATCAGATCATGAACCAACTTCCGGTGATTATCTTCAGATATCCATGGATTGATCTTCAGGATGGATGATGACAGACGACTTTTCAGAACAACTTCTTTCTCCGATGATCGTTCTTTGGATGGATGGTCCGGTGATAGTTCTAAACCGGGAACATATGTCCAACCAATAGAAACAAGCTGGTCAATCGCCGGTTGTTCTACTTTGACAAGTTCATCATAATCCATGATAATTATCTGATTTAATTTACGTTCACTCTTTTCTTACCGGTTAGCAGATCGTTCATCAGGGCTTTTTTGAGGGCTTTGATTTGGGATAGTTTTTGTTGTTTAGTCTCGATTTCGGTATCTAAAGCCCACATAGCTTCACTAATTTTCTCTTGTTCATTATCACTAGGAACCAAAACGGTTAAATCTCGAATTGATGCAAGACTTAACGATTTATAACCAGACCCTGCCACTTCATTTTCGATTTGATCTTGCACAATTGACGAGTTCGATATGTAGTATAAGAAAAGTGGACTAATCTTCTTTGATTTTATGATGACAGTATTCTGACCAATACAAAACTTTTGCATTGTATCTACATATGAACAAACTCCATAACTTCCGACTCTGCTCATAACGATATCACCTAATTTCGGAACATGATTTCTCACAAATTCTGAGTAAATTGATTCGGTTACCTTTACCGTATTTTTCAGATTCAATTTACCCCATTTGATATCAGTAACTCGTACCATGGGATACCCCACTTGCGAAAACGATGGGGTTTTATGCAATGAATCTATCACCTGTACGATTTCAGATAATTTCCTAACGTCCCAACTCTTCGGAATCTGACCGACCGGACTATCCTTGAACTGAGTATGACCGATGCCTTTGGTCAACAACTCAGTCATCATACCTTTTTTAAGGTCTTGGAGTTTGCAGATCTGCGCTTCGCTCTTCTCGATTACATCGTCAACGGAAGTAAGGATGGATGCAATTTTTTTCTGTTCGGGGAGTGGTGGAAGCTTAACGGGAATAACTTTTAAGTCGTCAAGGCGGATACCTTTAACGGTAGAACCTGATCCCAAATGATCTATATATTCCGAATGCCCTTGATACCAATGTAACAGGTATCGATTATGAAACTTATTATTCGGAGTTATTGCTTTCAAGTCTTGGTTAATGGCAACGTCCCGATTAAAAATGACGGCCTTGCCAAGGGCCATTCTGGTAGCAATAATGACCGTGTCAGCAGGGATGAGATTGCTAGAACTTTCAGTAAGCCCCTTGTTTGATATACTCTCTTGAGTGGAAGTGAGATGAGTGCCTGTCAGGTCTTTTACAGTAGCCCACGGAATGTCACCTTCCCAATACTCTGGAATTTTACGAGAAGGAGTACCCCCGCCAACAATTTTTGACGCTAATTCTCCAAAATCATATAGATGCCACCCCTCGGGAACCAGCACACGTTCACTCATATCCAAGTTCCTTCAAGTACCCGTTCATCACTGCTTCAGCTTCGATTACCTGCTGATCTAGCTGCCGGAGATTGACCTTGTATTTGTCCCACCATTTTTCAAACAGTGAAATAATAGTTTGATCATCGGTGCCGACCATATCACGGATCTTCTCTTTGGTTTCAATGGACGGTTTAAAGTCATAATATCCATCACCACGATCATCGAACACCACCGACACGTCAAATCCAGCAAGTGTCTCTTGTATGTAATCGCTGTTCACTTCATAAACAGGGATACCGCCGTACAGGATAGCCTTTACGTCAAATATTTCCGGTGGTGGAGATGTATCGGCATACCTTCTTATATTTAAGTTGAAATCGTTCTCCTTTATCTCCTCAAAAGATACTATCTTCGAATATCTTTTTAATTCTTCATATTTATCGAAGGTATTGACGATTTTTTCAATGTCTTGATACCTGATCTTGTTCTGATTTTTACCCTCTTCATATTCCAGTTCAGAGTTAATGAAGATGACCTGCTTGCGTCTCGATATCGGCTTGTTCTTGTTGATAATCAGAAGACATGCTGGTATGCCCGTTCCATAAAAAAGTCCAGCAGGAAGCCCGACAACCGCCTCTAGCAGGTCATCTTCTAGTATGCCTTGCCTGATCCGTTTTTCACTGGAACCCCGGAACAAAACACCATGCGGCATGACAACACCTAGTACTCCTTCAGCATTTAATGAAGCTATCATATGTTGAACAAATGCTAGATCCCCTGACCCTTCCGGTGGTGTGCCGTAGGGAAATCTACCAAACTGATCATTATCGGCTGTGTTCTTGCCCCATTTACTTAAAGAGAATGGTGGATTCGCTATAACCCGGTCAAAAGTTAATAATTCCCCGCCTTCTGTATGTTTGGGATCTCGTATCGTATCACCCTTGCGTATATCGGCGTTGTATATGCCATGGAGGAACATGTTCATCTTACATATGGCCCAAGTATTCAGATTCATTTCTTGTCCATATAAAGAAATGTTCACTGAATTCTGTCCACGCGACTCAAGGTAGTGCTTGGATTGTATCAACATGCCGCCCGATCCTGCGGTAGGATCATATATACGCATCCCTTCTTTCGGTTTGATCAGATGCACCAGCAGATTGACCACCTCTGAAGGCGTGTAGAACTCACCCCCTTTTTTTCCGGCACTATCGGCAAACATCTTGATCAAATATTCATAGGCCGTACCGAGCAAATCGGGTTTGTCAAAGTCCTCATTGCGGAGACGATGCTTTGAGAAATGCGATATCAGGTCACGGAGTTTTTTATCCGACAGTTTATTCTTAATGTTGAAGTCAATGGATACAAGAACCCCTTCCAAAGAGGCATTATGCTCCTCGATTGCTTCGGTTGCTTTGTTAAGTTCTGCACCAATATCATGATGAAGATTCTTTAAATGATTCCACCGTGCGTTTTCCGGTACGTAGAAGGTTTTATATTCATCCACATCACCGGCAAGTGATTCCGCTTCAGCTTTGGATTTACCCTTATCTATATAGTAGGCGACAACCTTTTCTTGTTCCTCTTCAAAGGCATCAGATAGCCTTTTAAGGAACAGCATTCCGAAGATGTAATCTTTGTATTCGGACGCATCCATGTTCCCACGGAGGATATCGGCGGTTTCCCATAAAAATGATTCCAGTTGTTGTAGCGTGATCATATTGACGGTAGCCCTTGAGGTTATACAGGGAAAACTTATAATTAAGTTATTGATTATAGATAAATTACTTCGATTTCTATACCACGTTTCCCGAATAGCACGAAGTGTAAACTAAGAGGAGGGTCAAAATGTATAACAAATCTGATAGCGATTATTCGCTGGTATGTCCCTGCTGTTATTCGGACAACATTATAGAGATCGACCCTTCTGAAACCGATACCGCGTTGGGACTTTATCAACTATATTATTTTATAGGTGAAATCGACAAACTGACGAAAAGTTATAGATGCAACCACTGCTTTTATGAATGGTAAACGCAACCACCTTAAAAACAATCAAAACGGGCCGTTAAATCGTTTTCCACTTCACAACAGAGAAAATGCCCATTCATGATCTTAAATTGACCAAGGATGGGCAATATCCGACTTTTTAAGCCTTATCCGATAACCGGCTGTATATGTTCCGGCAGCGGATCATTCTTTCCCAACTTACCGTTTTCCGTCAAGGCACGTTTCATTATCTTCCTGTAAGATAGAACCATCTGTTTCTTGACGGTTTCCATATTATCAGCATGGCACAGTAATTCATCGTGTATCCCTAGAACGGTAATCCCCTGCTTAAGCATAAGTTCCCTTAAACAGTCTTCCATAATCAAACTGTCCTAATACATGGCTCGTACTCCGAAATCTGCGCAGATATCGTCCTTTATGTCCTTATGTTGCCCAATAAAATGCATGGAGCATTTGACTCACTTCATCATATGACAAATCAACGTTAAAATTTTCTTTCAACTTATTCATGCTGGCCGTAACCGTTCCTCTCCGATTGTCCGCATTCAAGGCAACCAAACATATTATTTTGAACTAATCCTTATAATCTATGCCGTAATCCTCTATGACATATGGATAGCCAAAGCATGGCAGGTTTTTTAGATGGTAAGCCAGCCGTGGATGCATGGCACTGAAATCGAGAGAAACCAGCGGTTCTTTGCTTCCATTGAGATACATATGTTTCCTCAAAGCCTTGGGCAAATTCATCTAATACCCATAAAACCTGCCATGCTTTTTCCAACTGTTTCTTGAGTACACCCGGAACAAACTTTTCTTCTTGATCGTGAACTCTATTTTATTAATCCATAGAAGATTTCCACCGGTGTATTTTTCGGAATGTAGATGTTTATCTAACTCATTATTATTGTGATCATTATTATCATTTCCTATAAGTATCCACCCCCCATCTCTTCTCTTACCTACTTCTAGTATATTATTACTATTCTCTTTCTTCTCTTTAATAACAGCATTGTTTACATTAATTATATAGTCTATATACCTTAAAGTATTATTAACATCTACTTCCGGGCTTTTTTGCGAATCATTTTCTTTGCCATATATTATTTCACAATCTAGAGTTGTCATTTCAATTATATTATTCTTAATGGCAATCTACAAATCATCAATAAATTTGATACTTTTTAACGGTACACCAGACGCTCTAACAATTATTATTTGTTTTTCATATTTGTTATTAAATTTTTTGGTTAGTTTCTTGTTGCTATCAGTGCGAACAGAATCTTTGTAATCCACCACGAAAGTGTGCCATTTTTCCTTTCCTTTATGCTTACCCTTAACCACTTTCCTTCGAATGCGATCAGTTTTAATCAACAGATCATGCTCGATCAAATCTTCAAAGATTGCTTTATTAATCAATTGGTTAAATATGATTCTTCCTTTCTCCGAGAACTGCATCCTAGAGATGTACCCCTCGTCATTTTCATGGTTATAATTACCAATTTTATTATCCATGATGTCGAGCAGATCAAGCGCATCTGTTATAAAAATGAAAGCATCGTACACTAACTCCTTATCTGATATTTTTATGCTTCGATCCAAGTGCAACATTTTAAAATATCTTTTCTTGCCGTGATAAAGGTTGTTATCTCTTGAATATTTGATTTGATAACCGACATCCAAACCATATAGCATGTTGGTAAGGACTAATTTTACCCAACTTTTCCAACGTATTAAGTTGTTTTCCTTGTTTAAAAAAAGTGATGTTTTTGCAGCTTTTCTCCGAACAGTGCTTTGCTGCTCTTTCGTCAGAAGAGAAAACTTTTCCCAAACAATGGTTTTATCGATGGTGATGTCCTCGTTGCCAACCAGCAAGTTCATCACTTGGATAGCGTCATCTATGATAGGATCAGATATCGCATCGAACAGTTTTTGTTGATCATCACCACCAGTAAAGTATTTACGTAACGCTCTAAATTCTTTGGCATTTACAAATTCATCATCATATTTTCCATCAATTTCTAGTTCGGGACTCTATACAAATTCATCATCAAAATACTCGTCGTAGTCATCCGGTACAAACTCTTCACATTCTTCCATTCTTATTCTCCTCGTTTAACATTTGTTTTATTTTTTCCTGTTCTTCGATGGTCGCCAATGAAAGCACACCATCTATCTGATTAATTCTGTATCCATCGGTAATTTCCTCCTGTGTGTCATCGTGAAACACGACGATGACTTTCTTGATCTAACTGTTGTTGTCCATATCATGAACTCCTTGACCCTTCCGGGCCGGTCTGCGCCTTTCGGCATTTTTATAATTGTACATATATCATCTTTTTTTATTTTTTTTTGGTCTGGCAAAAAAAATCGATGGCCCGATCAAAACTCCGCCAGTTATCAATCCTAGACGTTGCTCAATCCCCAAAGTTTACATCTAACAAGGGAGATGTATCAGGTTATCCCTTTATATATATCATATTATTTTCAAGGATTATTTCACGATACGTTTGCCCCCCCCCACACACACCATAAAAACTAATTTAAGACATTATCCCAATTGCCCCCGGTTGATTATCGGCCCAACTAATGTTATACTTGAATTAAATTCAGATTAAATACGGGGCAACGCATGGGGAGAAAAAAAGAAAAAGGATTTACAGGAATGGCGGACGTCAAAAAGATGTTTAAGCGTGAGGGGCGGTGGTTAAAAATACCGGCGACAAATGGAAAACTGGTCGCAATCGGTGATCTGCATGGTGATGGAAAAATTCTAAATCGTGTTCTGGAGAGATTCTATTACGGTAGCGATGACTACGTTATGATCTTTTTGGGCGACTATGTCGATAGGGAACCCACGTCATGGGAGGATAATAAAAGTGCAGTGGTCGATAAGCTACTTACGCTGAAAAGGAGATATCCTAATCGTATTTTCTTGATAGCTGGTAACCACGATCTGACCAATCGACTTTATGCATCGTTTTATAGCGATTTTTGGGATAGTTTATCGGATGAAGAACATGATTTTTATAGCGATGTCCTAACTGCTATGCCGCTGGTGGCTACTACGGAAAATGGAGTAGCTTTTTGCCATGCTACATTACCTCTAGATAACGACTTCAGCAACTTTGACCTTACCAATGACTGTTGGATTGACACAATTTGGGCAGATTACCACACTCCTAAAAGTGCAAGCTCTGCCATGCGTCCCGTCCGTTTAGTTAAAGATTTCAATAAAAGCATGTCAGCATTTAATTCTACAGTTTTGATTCACGGACACCGGCCCACTGCTCCGTTAACTATGTACAGAAAGCGGCTAATAACTCTTCAGAGTAACAGATTTTATGAACAAGAATGTGGTATTCACGTTGCGGTGGTGGATCTGGCGAAGACCATAAAAAACTCTGACGATATAGAGATTATGAAGTTAACGGTCTGAATTATAATTAGAAATAGGATTATAATCATTTATCTCCCCAAACTAGATCTTAAGGCGTCAGATTTTCCATGAACAAAGATACACTAAACAAAATTCTTAAATTTCGGGGCGATATCCGCTCCTCGTTTATTTATTTAATGGATATATATGATGACCTTGGATTTAAGCAACAGACGAACCTAAGGGCTGCTACGGATGGCTATGAAACCTTTGGTAACGGAATCAGATCGTACCGGCAGAAAGGATTGCTCCAGCCGATAGAAAAAAATGGTGTCCGTTTAATACTGAACGGTAAAAACCTGATCCAATATCTGCTGATACAACGTTTTTTGTTTTTGGGAGCGAAGTTAGGTGAGTTAATAGAAGTGATTCCAGCGATGTCTGACGAGAACTTGCAATATCTTATATTAGCCGAGACTTTGTCATTGAGCGACCTGCCAATGTTATCACCATCGATATCTATCCTCAAACCATCGGCTAATATTGACAACGCCATGGAGAGTAGCTTCCCCATCTGGCATCATCTTTCCATCTCCAAAGATATTATATTGAACATTAACGCCAAGAAATACTCGTCCCGTAATTTCGACAAGTTGAAGGTTAAGCTAAAAGAAGTCTTGGATAACTTCGAGTTCTGAGCCTTCCAATTTCTCCTATCATAATGAATAACAACCCATCCCCATCAGCAGGACCAGCTTCCTTCATATTTGGCGTGATCAGTATATTTTACCTATCCCCTATTTTCGTACCATTGGCGGTAATTACAGGTATCGTTGCCTTGTTTAAGAAGCAGTTTGTTTGGGGAGTTCTGGCATTATTCTGTGCCGTTATAGGATTCTTGACATCACCGATATTATTGGCAGCACTTGGATTAACCGCCTTGGCACTTGACCCACATAGCATTCATTTTGAATATAGTTATCCCAAAGAACATATCGAGAAACCAGCACCAGAGAACAAAAAGCAGCTTATAGAAATAAGATCCATCCAACCGCCGTACACAAAAGAACACGGTCAAACGACATTTTATAGGATTTGAAAATCCAACCACGGTTTACCCATTGAGTATATATAACAAAATCAAGCAAGCTGCCGGTGACGTTGCCGATAGTATCGCCATCAGAATAATTAACTCACGCATTGAAAACTACGGTGCCGTTCAGTCGCTCAAAATCAATCGGGTATTGCATGAAATCGACATCTCCTTGACACTTCATGGAGAAAAAGATCTCGTCCATGTAATTTGTAGGAAGTATTCTTTCCATGTAATGGAAGAGAAAATCTATGCAAAGGTTGAATCCTTCACTTCGTGTCGCCCATGGTTGAATGCGATTCTGAATGACTTCGCTACAAAGAAGTTATTTCCGTTGAATCATCCACAGGCGAAAATGATCCCTGTTTATTTCGGTTATGATGTGCAGGATGGTAAGAAGCGGCGGCAAGATGCTTGCCAGAACAGTCCGCAAGCGATATCCAACCCGGAATGTGGACTCATATAATAAGAAATAAGAATAGCGAGGAGACGAACTATGGCCCTTACAAAAGCAGACTTAGTTCAGCATATATATAATGTTCATCCAAATTTGACAAAGCCACAAGCAACTGATGCTGTAGAAACTTTTCTATCGTTGTCCAAGTCCACGTTGATAGGTGGTAAAGATTTACTACTTACCGGCTTCGGAAAATTCAACATTCAGAATAAAGCCCCACGTATTGGTCGTAATCCAGCCACGGGCAAGTCTATGCTTCTTGCCGGGAGGAGGATTGTTACCTTTAAACCGTCCGGTTTATTACGGACACGAATCAATACTGACTGATCATTAGATGGACTGAGATTTACCCTGTCCGTCAAGTAGCATCGTTAGCAGTAGTCCGTCATCTTGATGGGCTTGGTTTTGAACCCTTTTCAGAAAACTTTAAAATGCTGGCGCATTTTCAGCCCTTGATTTTGCGTATTTTGAACACGATTCGGTTTACATAAAAAAAGCCTAATACAGTGGAAGTATCTATACCCCCCGGCCTCAGTTTTCTATCCCAAATCAAATCCTCGCTATAATTTTCGACCTAACATACCCCCAAATAACTGACACCCATTGGCATTGCTTTTGGCGGGACCGGTCGTGAGCACGTTCTAAATTATATTTGCTGTATAAATTTCTCGCAACACATGTCGCAATTTATGGGTTACTGCACATGAAAATACATTGATTGGTACTCATATAAAAATTATTTTATTTTTCTTAGTACCACGATGTGGTTTTTCCACTTATTGAAATATCAGCTATTTTTGAACAAGATCAGGTTTCTACTATTGATTAATCATGATTACAAATAGTTACCGTTTCGCACTGCTCCGTTTCGTTGACATGAATCTAATCTGGAGTTGTAATTTTGCAAAATCATATAGTTAGCTAAAAATCACCCCATTGACTTCTTTCGAAAAATATCCTACCTTCTTCCTGAATGAAACAATTGCATTTAGCAATAGTAATGTTGAAGGAAATTTAATTTAAAGGAGATTGAATTATGGATGATGTTAGAATGCTCACTATTAATGAGTATGCAAAGTTTTTTGGTGTTTCTGTCAGAACTGTTCATAGAATGATAACTGAAAATACAATTGATGCTCTCGATTTAAACAACGGTCGCAAGAAGAAATCTTTATGGAGGATTCCAGTTAAACTGTCAGGAATTAAATCAAACGAGAGGAGAATCGCATGAGTAAAAGGATAAAAACTAGATATGCTGGCGTATATTATAGGGAGGTGGTGAAGGATGGCGCAGTTTTGGATAAATACTATATTATTAGGTTTTTTAATAAAAACATTCATGAGTACAAAGAGGAGGGGGTAGGGTTCCACTCAGAAGGTATTACTCCTAGTTTTGCAAACACCAAACGAAACGAGATAGTAAGGAATATAAAAAGGAATGAGGGGCATCAAAGTTTGCAAGATGAACGAAAGGCGTTGTTTGAAGCTAAGCAGAAACAAGATAGTAAATGGACTTTTGATAAGTTATGGACCGAGTACAAAGAAAAGTACAAGACCGTGAACAGGAAAGAGTATAAGGGGTTGGCTACGGACGAAAGTCGCTACAAAAAATATGTACAGCCGATTATTGGTGGGTTGGGACCTGCAGAGGTAACCAGTAAACATATTGATTTAATACGAGAAGCTTCCACTAGAAATAATCTCGCCCCGCAAACACAGAAAAATATACTTGAGATTGTTAGAAGAATATCTTCATGGGCAACCGGTGAAAATAAATGTGAAGGTGTTCAGTTCAAAATTAAGATGCCGTCTGTAAACAACAAAATAAATGAATCGCTAACGAAAGATGAAATCAATAATATGTTGTTTGTATTAGAAAAATACGAAAATAGAACGGTCGCAAATATAATAAAAATGGCGTTATTTTCAGGAATGAGAAAATCTGAGATTCTAAATTTAAAATTAGAACACTGTGATTTTGACAGGAAAATTATTACTATTGTGAACCCGAAAAGTGGCGTTGATAAAAAAATCCCGTTGAATAGCGGTATCTTGCAAATTTTAGAAGAGCAAAAGCAAAATGTTAAATGTAAATCTGAATATGTTTTCCCGAATTCACAAGGGAAACCATACAGTGATATAAGGCGGCACTTAAACCGTTACAAGCAACTGGCAGGACTCAAGGATGATTTTCGGCCTCTGCATGGACTTCGGCAAACCTTTTCGAGTTTTGTGTCTGAAGCGGTGGGTATATTTAACCAAAGAATTGTTAACACATGGTAGTGTTGCCGTTACAGAACGCTACGTTAATCCTAACCAGCAACGATTACATGAAGCGTCTGAAAATGTTTTCAGTGAAATGGTTAGAGGGGAAGATTAAGATTGCCAGTCCCATATCCTGTCCCATAGTTATTAAAAACTAAGTGGTGCATTGTCTGACATATGAAATTAGTGAAACTTTACAATATGACAATATTTTCAGTATGTTGAGTTTGTATTCTGATTGTCAGGAGTTGACATCGGATGACGCAAAATGCAGGTGTTCTTGGTCTCATAACCCGAAGGTCACAGGTTCAAATCCTGTCCCCGCTACCATGCAAATTCAAGGACTTACGGCTTTTGGCTGTAAGTCCTTTTTTTTGTGCTTGGTGTACGTTTGGTGCAACGGACCATCGTGAGCTTAAAAAATACCCTCCTGTCAGACTAGCGGACGCTAGTTGACATAGTGGCATGTTTTTCTTGATTTCTTATATCTCCTTAAGTCCTCCCCCCCCTCTAAAAAAAATCCGGTTGCGCCGGCATCCTTTCGGAAGAATGTCGGCAGAATACGTTTCCCCCGAACAACAATTCAGATCTTGTCTGGCGTCATTTTTGTAAAATCAATTCTTAACATAACAATTGACAATCTCGTTATTGTTTCATTTTATTCTTATTACAAAGAGCCATTATTTCATCGGGATTGTGAGTCCAGGAGGAAAAGTGTAAGGATGGCGCGCATATTTCGTTGCCGGATGACAGGGCCTGGCAACACATGAAGGGGTTGCCGAGCTAATAGGTTTTTCCCGTTTGGCAGCAAGGGGTGGCATGCCGGATTGCCCGTTATCTAGGGGCTTGCCGTGCGTTCCGTCCTGATAATTATTTCTTAGGATACTCAAGGAGTAAACATGCCTCCTTTGTTGGCGCGTCTCAGGGGGCAAGCCGTCTCCTCCTTGCAATTATGCCAGGTTGTTAAATGGTTCATTCAGGCATCCGGCCGTGTCCTGCTTCTCCTTGTCCTGTTGCCGAATTTCCTTGTTTTTTCCTGGGTGCAAGCCGCCGAATCATTGGAGACCGCCAACCAGGAATATGTGCGCCAGCAGGAGCGTGAACGCGTTTTACGGCAGCAACAGGAACAGACGCCGGATGTCCGCTTGCAGCCGGGCGCCAGAGAGGGCGAATCGGGTTTTCTGCCGGACGATGAAACACCCTGTTTCCGGATTGAACGCATTGTCTTGACCGGTGACGCGGCGGAACCGTTTCAGTGGGCCCTGGCCTTTACCGATCGAACCGGCAGCGGCGTCTACGACCCCGCCCTGCATCGTTGTCTGGGAACTCGCGGTATCAACCTGGCGATGCGGCGGATCCAAAATGCTATCATAGCACGCGGATTCATCACTACCCGGGTGCTGGCCGAGCCCCAGGACTTGTCCAGCGGCACACTCCGCTTGGCCCTCATCCCTGGCCGGATCCGCACCATTCGTTTTGCCAACGAGACGGAG
>Ga0214167_1000684_pt1 | contig 15741 bp, 14 predicted proteins | sample TroBogypolimnion_45_FD_153006 | JGI IMG/M metagenome (GOLD analysis project Ga0214167, IMG submission 153006) | Freshwater microbial communities from Trout Bog Lake, WI - Practice 18AUG2009 hypolimnion v3 | ecosystem: Environmental > Aquatic > Freshwater > Lake > Hypolimnion/Profundal zone ... | reverse complement strand
CTACTGCTAATGGAGGCACTGTCAGTCAAGCCAAGGGACGCAAGTCCTCTGTCCTTGCTCGTGCCGTTGAAGTTAGAAGCCCCCAGCTTTAGCTGTGGGTAGTTCACAAGGGGAATACATGGCAACAGAGCCAAAACCAAATAAAGTCAAAACAGATTTGCTTCGGGTAGAGGGTGTTACCAAGGTTTTTGATGGCGTGATTAAAGCCGTCGACAATGTGTCGCTGACAGTGGCGCAAGCTGAAATATTTGCTTTATTAGGAGGCTCCGGTTCTGGTAAGTCGACATTGCTTCGCTTGTTGGCGGGTTTTGAAAAGCCGACTAAAGGTCGAATTTTTCTCGCAGGGCAAGATATTACCGATTTGCCTCCTTATCAGCGTCCAATCAACATGATGTTTCAGTCCTACGCATTGTTCCCGCACTTGACCGTGTGGCAGAACATTGCCTTTGGCTTACAGCGTGACCATATGCCCAAAGCACAAATTGCGGAGCGTGTTGAATCTATGCTTAAACTAGTTCAGTTGACAAGTTTTGCACAAAGAAAACCACATCAACTATCTGGCGGTCAGCAGCAACGTGTTGCTTTAGCTCGTAGCTTAGCTAAACAGCCTAAATTATTGTTACTAGATGAGCCTTTGGGAGCGTTAGATAAAAAGCTACGTGAAAAAACCCAAGTGGAACTGGTGGGTATTATTGAAGAGGTTGGTGTGACCTGCGTTCTAGTGACCCACGATCAAGAAGAGGCGATGACGATGGCCTCAACCATCGCCGTGATGCATGAGGGGACTATATTGCAAACTGGCACGCCAGATGAAGTTTACGAGCGACCTAATAGTCGGCAAGTGGCTGAGTTTATTGGTGATGTGAATATTTTTGAAGGTCAGATTGAAACGTACGCTGCCGATCATGTGCTCATACGGTCAGAAGCTTGTATGCATTTTGTGATGCATGGCATTAGCGGACACGTCGGTTTGCCGGTTTTGGTGGCAGTGCGGCCAGAAAAAGTAGTGTTGAGTAAAAAGCGACCAGCAGGCGAGGTTAATTGGTGTTCTGGCGAAGTCGTGGCCGTTGTGTATTTTGGAGATCACACCATTTATCACATCCAACTTGCCAATGCGCAGGTGATTAAAGCACAGCAAATGAACAGCACCACTGACCTTGCCGAAGTGATTGCTTGGGGCGACCAAGTCTATGCCTCTTGGAGTGGTTTGGCCATGGTAGTGTTGGTTCAATAAGTCTCGAATGCGTGCATGCTGGAGCTAGTTAGGGGCCATGATTAATCATTTAAAAAAATTGTTGAGCGGCAAAAATACCATCATCTTGGTGCCATATCTATGGTTTATCTTACTGGTAGCTATTCCATTATCGATTGTGCTCAAAATCAGCCTGTCCGAGATGAGCGCGACTTCAGTTGCAGATATGTTAAGTTGGAGCCAAGGTTGGCCCACTATTAAAATTAACTTTGCCAGCTATTTGTTTCTTGCCACTGACCCACTCTATATCGACACGTATCTCTCTTCAATTAAATACGCACTGTTAACCACATTGATCTGCTTGTTTGTAGGCTTTCCATTTGCTTACTTTATGGCAAGAGCGCCCAAGCATTTGCAGCCTATGCTGCTGATGCTCATTATGCTGCCATTTTGGACCTCCTTTTTACTTCGTATTTATGCTTGGAAAACCTTATTGGTGAGTAATGGCATCATCAATAACGCACTCTTATCGTTTGGCGTGATCAACCAGCCTTTAGCGATGATGAATAACTCATTTTCTTTGGTGTTGGGTATGGTCTATTCATACTTGCCATTTATGATCCTGCCTTTGTATGCCAACTTATCCAAACTGGATGTCCGTTTTTTAGAGGCGGCAGCGGATTTAGGTGCCAGTGCCTTTAAGACTTTTTGGCTTGTGACCGTTCCACTTTCGAAAGCGGGTATTATTGCTGGTTCCATGTTGGTGTTTATTCCAGCCGTAGGTGAGTATGTGATTCCTGAGTTGCTAGGTGGGTCAGACACCCTAATGATTGGCCGTGTACTTTGGGATGAGTTCTTTGCTAATAATGATTGGCCGATGGCTTCCGCAGTAGCGGTGGTAATGATGCTATTGATCTTATTGCCAATAAGCCTCTTGAATAGTTACCAGTCTGGGCAAGCGGAGTCTAAGCTATGAATAAAATCTTTGCGCGGACTTGGTTGATCACCGTTTATTTATTCTTGTATCTGCCTATTATAACTTTGGTGATTTATTCATTTAATGACTCTCCATTGGTAAGCATATGGAGTCAAGCTAGTCTTCGTTGGTATCGGGCATTGGTTAATGATAGTGCCTTAATTGCATCAGTGGCCTTGTCATTTAAAATTGCCTTAATGGTCGGTTTGTTGTCGGTATTTTTTGGCACCTTTACCGCTTTTGTCCTATCTAAATATAAGCGTTTTTATGGGCGTACTTTCTTTTTCTCTATGTCAACTACGCCGTTGGTGATGCCAGATGTGATTGTCGGCCTTTCCTTGTTGCTGATGTTGGTTTCACTTCAGCATTGGCTAGGTTTTCCAGAGCGCGGCTTATTGACCATTTTGCTTGGCCATGCCTTACTCGGAACGGCTTATGCCGCGGTGGTGGTGGGTGCACGTTTAAAAGAGATGGATGTTAGGTTGGATGAGGCTGCAATGGATTTGGGATGCAAGCCACGACAAGTGTTTAGGTTAATCACCTTTCCATTAATTATGCCTAGTCTGATATCAGCTTTTTTGCTGACCTTTACTTTGTCGTTTGATGATGTAGTGTTAGCTTCTTTTCTATCTGGTCCTGGATACTCTACCTTGCCTATGGTGATATTTTCGCGCGCGCGACTAGGCTTAAACCCATCCATTAACGCAGTGGCCGCTGTGACAATTGCAGTGGTGAGTTTGACTGTGATTGTTTCTAGCATTTATCATGCGCGTACCCAAAGAAAGCGCAACCATGAAATTGCCATGAGGTATAGTGATGGCAGTCAGTAATTCAAGCTTTGAGCTAATAAACACCAAACGTAAAGGTCTGCATGCGCTCTACTAAAGTCAGCGCCGCAATTGAGCGGCTTAAAAAACGTAGTAATGAACCCTACTCTATGGGTATGAGTGGAAATGGCTTATTCTGGCTTTCGTTGTCTGGTGAAATGGGCGCTTCCACCAAATTATGTGCACCGATGGGCATTGATGAGTTTGTGGCGTTTGTAAATGCTTATGGCCCACAAACGCCAAAGCGTGTTAGTAAGTTAGAAGTTGAGTTTAGTAAACAACTTCTTAGGAAAGTCATAGACTAAACCTTATCTAAGTTTTCATCACCAAGTATTTCGCTAGCATCCTCGCTTAAAATTTCTGTTGCAGATTCAGCGACTACTGGCAAGGTAGCTTCCATCATGACACGACGGCTTTCAGGCGTTTCCATGCTTATGCGGCCTATAGCGCCACTGCGGTAATCAGTTAGAAAGGCGACTGCGGTTTTTTCCGTGTCCCATAAGCCGTCATGTCGTTTATAAGAACGGCGTTTTGCAATTGCATCTAGTAAGTCCACACCATCCATTTTCATTACGTCTAAAAAGCCGCCTTCGCTTTTCATGGTGTCAAGTTTATAGCGTGCGTTAAGAAGGGCTGGATAGGATTTAAGTAGGTTGTCGGCTAGAAATAGTGCGACATCTTCATCAATCACTGCGTTACGTCCTATCGCATGGCTTGCGGCCAGCATATAGCCGTCAGACTCATACTGAATTCTTGGCCACATCATGCCTGGGGTGTCTGTAATGCTCATAGTTTCGCTTAAATCAAAGCGCTGTTGGCTTTTGGTCACGGCAGGCTCATCACCGACTTTGGCTACGCGGCGATTTAAAAGGGCATTCATCAGCGTTGATTTACCAACGTTAGGAATTCCCATAATTAGCATACGTAAAGGTTTTAAGTGCGTGCCCCTATGAGGTGTCAGCGCTAGGCATAACTTAGGGATTTTATTAGCTTCACCAGGTTTTTTACATGATAACGCGACCGCCTTGGTGTTAGGTTGGCGGTTAAAATAGTTGAGCCAAGCTTGTGTGGCGACTGGGTCAGCCAAGTCGGCTTTATTTAGAATTTTGAGTTGAGGACGTTGGCGAAATAAGCGCATTTCATCAATCATTGGATTATGGCTGGCGGCAGGCACGCGCGCATCCAGCACCTCGATCACAATGTCAGTGAACTCCATTGTCTCTTCAGCTTTTTTGCGGGCTTGGGTCATATGACCCGGATACCATTGAATTGCCATTTATTTCATCTCCTCATCAGTGCTGACTTTGTTCTCCGCGCCGTGCCATCATCTTGACGAGGCAGTTAAACAAAGTCGTGCTTTCTATTTCTAATTGGGCGCATTTTAACATTTAGAAGCCAAGCCGAAGTTTTTATCTGCGTGACATGGAATTTTGTCTTAAAATAGCGCCATGAAAACACCTGAATCACAGCCTGAAATCCGCCCTAATCAATCGATAGAGCTACTTAAAGAGCTCCATATACTTACCCGTGACGGTAAGCTAAATCAAGACAGCCGTCGTAAGTTGAAGCAGGTGTATCACCTAGTGAATTTTATTGAACCGCTGTTTAATGAGGTGTTAGTCCGTAATGCTAATCCTACCTTAGTCGATCACGGTGCAGGTAAGTCGTACTTGGGTTTTATTTTGTATGATCTATTGTTGAAACAGCTTGATGCTGGGCAAGTGGTCGGTATAGAAACCCGTGGTGAATTAGTTGAAAAGTCACGACAATTAGCGGCAAGATTAGGCTTCACACGTATGCATTTCCAGCATTTAAGCGTAGCTGAATCAATTACTTCAGAGGCGTTGCCAGCGACTGTGGATATCGTCACAGCCTTGCACGCATGCAACACTGCCACCGATGATGCCATACAATTTGGACTCAAAAAGCACGCGCAATATATGGTGCTAGTGCCTTGTTGTCAGGCTGAAGTGGCTGAAGTATTAAGGCAGCATAAAAATGAGAGCTTTGCCAAAACGCCGCTCAGTGAAATTTGGCGGCACCCTATGCATACACGTGAATTCGGCAGTCAGTTAACCAACGTGCTGCGCTGCCTTCAATTGGAGGCCGCTGGTTACCAAGTTGCCGTGACTGAATTGGTAGGCTGGGAGCATTCAATGAAAAATGAATTGATCATTGCTAAATATACCGGCCAGCCACGAATGAACGCAAGGACTAGGTTGGAGTCTATTATGAGTGAACTTAATTTAGATGCACTTACTAGCCGTTTTTTAGCCTAGATTCCCTGTGGCATCAGGAGCTTTCACTATGCTGTTATAATTTACAGCTATTGTTAATTCGCCTTTACCCATTCTAACCATTACGATTTACCTATTAAATGAGGAATCCATGAAACGTTTTTTAATGTTATTAATAATTGCTATTACGTGCGTTAGTTTATTTGCCAGTTTCGCTGAAGCAAGACGTTTTGGCGGTGGTAGCAGTTTTGGTAAGCAGCGTGCAGTTCCGATGCAGCGCCAACAAAGGGCCCCTGCTGCTGCTGCTGCACCTGCGGCACCTTCAGGCAATAAATGGTTAGGCCCGTTAGCTGGTTTGGCTCTAGGGGCTGGGCTGATGTCTATGTTTTCTGGCGGGGGTATGGGCGGACTAGGTGGCATGATGGGGTCATTGCTTCCAGCATTACTCATTGCCGCAGTAGTGATGTTTCTGATCTCTAGATTTAAACGGTCACAGCAACCTGCGATGCAGTATGGCGGGGGCGCTGAACCTTATAGTCAACCGCAACCTCAAGCTGGCTTTGCTACAAGTCTAGCGCCATCGTATATTCCAGAAGATTTTCCAGTTGAGAGTTTTCTGCGTAATGCCAAAGCTTCATTTATTCGCCTGCAAGCGGCCAATGATCGTAAAGATATTAACGATGTGCGTGAATACACCACGCCTGAAATATTCGCTGAAATCTCATTGCAAATGCAAGAGCGTGGCAATGCTGTACAAAATACCGAGGTGTTGAGTATTGATGCCGAATTACTAGAAGTAAGTAATGAAGGTGACTATTCCATTGCTAGCGTGCGTTTTACTGGTCAGTTGCGTGAGAATAACGCGGCGATCGAAAGCGTAGATGAAATTTGGCATGTGCAAAAAAATCTGCGCGACGACAAAGGCGTATGGTTATTAGCTGGTATTCAGCAAGTAGGATAGTAACTAATCCGTTTTAATTAGGTGTCGCCAATGTAAAGGCGATGCTTGATTTTCTACAGCACCTACGCTGTGCCTGTTAAAATGCCGATCTATGAATGACGATAAGTCCTTGAACCTAAAACCAAGCGTATTAAATTTTGCTAGTTTAGAAGCCAGCCTGCAAACATGCATGCTGGCTGATCGTTTTATACTTCGCCGCAAATTGCGTGAGGCGAATGAGCTCAAAAAATTAACTGACGAAAAATCTTTAGTCAAAGCGCAGCGATTACTCGCTGAAATTACGCAAAAGCTTAGAGTTTCGACCGCTAAGTACGAGGCGAGGTTAAGCAATTTACCTAAACCTGAATATCCATTAGAGCTTCCGGTTAGCGCTAAAAAAGCTGAGATTGCCGCGGCTATCAGCGAAAACCAAGTTGTGATTATCTGCGGCGAAACTGGCTCTGGTAAAACCACGCAAATCCCTAAAATCTGTTTAGAGCTAGGACGAGGTGTTTCTGGATTAATTGGCCATACCCAGCCACGCCGCATTGCTGCGCGCTCGGTCGCCTCTAGAATCGCTCAAGAGCTAAACAGTCCAATCGGTGAAGTGGTCGGTTACAAGGTACGCTTTAACGATAAGTTGACGGAATCTAGTTACATCAAACTGATGACCGATGGTATTTTGTTAGCTGAAACTCAAGGCGATAAGTTCTTGAACGCTTATGACACCATCATTATTGATGAGGCGCATGAGCGTAGCCTGAATATTGATTTTTTACTCGGTTACTTAAAACAACTACTCGTCAAACGACCGGATTTAAAAGTTATTGTAACCTCAGCTACGATTGATGCGGACCGTTTTTCGCAACACTTTAATGGTGCGCCAGTGATTGAAGTCTCCGGTCGTACCTATCCAGTTGAAATTCGCTACCGTCCACTTGGAAAGGCTGGTTTCCGTGCAAGAGAAATTGCAGCTAACGAAAATGCGCAGTTTGACGAAGAGGATGAAACGATCTTTGGTATTGCACGTAAAGCCAAAACTGAAGCGCGTTGGCTAGAGGAGGATGATGAAGAAGAAGCGATAGAAGAAGCTATTTTAGATGCTGCCGATGACTTGCTTCGTCAAGGCGATGGCGATATTTTGGTATTTTTACCTGGCGAGCGTGAGATTCGTGATACTGCAGAACACTTACGCAAATATCAAGGCCGCTCTGCCAAACTTAAACATATAGAAGTGTTGCCATTATTTGCGCGATTAAGCATCGAAGATCAGCAAAAAATATTTAGAAGCCATAGTACTCGCCGCATCGTACTTGCTACCAACGTCGCTGAGACTTCACTCACCGTGCCTGGTATTAAGTACGTGATTGATGCTGGTTTGGCGCGTATGAGTCGCTACAGTACGCGCGCTAAGGTAGAGCAGCTTCAGATTGAAAAGATTAGCCAAGCCGCCGCCAAGCAACGCGCTGGGCGTTGCGGTCGGGTATCTAACGGCATCTGTGTTCGCTTATATGCGGAAGAAGATTTTAATGGTCGCCCTGAATTTACTGAACCAGAAATCTTACGTAGCTCATTAGCCAGCGTTATTTTGCGTATGGCCGCATTACGCTTAGGCGATATTGCTGATTTCCCATTTATTGAAGCACCAAGCAGTCGTTTGGTGAGTGATGGTTACCAGTTGTTGCAGGAGCTTGGCGCAGTTGATAGTCGGCGTCAGATTACCGAAACAGGATTGCAGCTCGCCAAGTTGCCTCTAGACCCGCGTGTGGGTCGGATGATTTTAGCCGCCAAGCGTGAGAGTTGTTTGCGTGAAATCTTAATTATCAGCAGTGCGTTAAGTATACAAGACCCTCGCGAACGGCCGATGGATAAGCGTGAAGCCGCTGATGCAGCACACGCCAAATTTGCTGGAGAAGGCTCAGATTTTATGAGCTATCTCAAATTATGGGATTTCTTTGATAACGCGTTAAAAAACAAAAAATCGAATAAAGACTTACTCAGCCAGTGCCATAGTAATTTCTTGTCATTTTTACGTTTAAAAGAATGGCGTGAACTCCATACGCAAATTCAGCAGATTACCGATGACATGGAATTTAAGCTTAATACTAAAGAGGCTAGCTATGAGCAGATTCATCGATCATTATTAGCGGGCTTATTAGGCAATATTGGTTTTAAAGATGGCGATAGTGACTCTTATGCTGGTGCGCGCGGCATACGGTTTCATGTTGCACCTGGCTCTGCACTTAAGAAAACACGTCCGAAATGGGTGATGGCGGCCGAGCTTATGGATACCAGTAAACTCTATGCGCGCTGTATGGCAAAAATGGAGCCAGACTGGATAGAGCCTCTGGCGCAGGGTCTGACCGAGAGTCAGTACACGGACCCTCGTTGGGATAGGAAGATGGGCATGGTCAATGCTTGGGAGCGAGTTTCCTTGTATGGACTTACTATTATTCCTAAGCGGCGTGTGCATTTTGGGCCGATAGACCCCAAGCAATCGCGCGAGATATTTATTCGAGAAGCGCTTGCCAATGGTGAATTTGATAGCCGCGCTGCATTTTTTACCGCTAACGAACGTTTAATTGCAGAAATTGAAGAATTAGAGCATAAAGCACGTCGTCAAGATGTGCTGGTCGATGAGCATCAATTGTTTGCTTTCTACGACAGCAAAGTACCAGCTGATATTTTTCAAGCAGCCACCTTTGAGGCTTGGCGGATTGAAGCTGAAAAAGCGCATCCGCGCTTACTCTATCTCACCCGTGATGATTTAATGCGCCATGGTGCCGACGCCATTACAGCAGTGCAGTTCCCAGAAAAAATGTTGTTAGATAGTGTTGAAATACCACTCAAATATCGCTTTGAGCCTAATCACGTTCTAGATGGCGTAACGGCTACCATTCCATTGGCATTATTAAATCAGTTAAATCTCACCCAAACCGAGTGGTTAGTTCCGGGCATGTTGCGTGAAAAGCTTACTTATTTAATTAAAGCCTTGCCTAAAGCCTTTCGCCGGGTGTGTGTCCCTGTGCCAGAATTTGTGACTCAGTTTTTAGAGCAAACCAAGATAGGCGAGGGTGCGATTAAAGAAGTGCTTGCGGCTTATATTCAGCGCGTGACCACTCTTAAAATAGCGGTAGAGGATTGGACTGAGGATACGCCCGCACATTTGCTGATGAACATCAGTGTGGTTGACGATGCAGGTCGGGAACTAGCGATGGGCCGTGATTGGAATGCGTTAAAAAAACAACTGGGTTCTGCTGCACAACTGACCTTTAGAAATACTTCGCCCGATATTGAGAAGACTGGTTTGAAACAATGGGATTTCGGAGATTTGCCGGCCACCTTGAGTTTTGAGCGTGATGGTTTGAAGGTTACTGGCTATCCAGCATTAGAGGACGATGAGGACAGTATTTCAGTAAAGTTATTTGATACCGAGCGCGAAGCGATGGCTAGTCACCGCAAAGGCGTTTGTCGTTTAATGCGTTTCGAACTGAAAGAGCAAATGAAGCAGTTGGAAAAAGGCCTGCCTAATTTTAATCAATATGCATTAATTTTGCGTAATGTCCTGACGCCAGATGAGCTTCGTGAAGATATGATTTTGGCGATTGCTGATCGCGCTTTTATAGGTGAAGACGAGTTGCCACGCTCTAATGCGGAATTTATGAAATTAAAGCAGCGTGCACGGACACGTTTACCGGCAGTGAGCGAAGCTATGGCTAGGCAGGCGCAGGCGATAGCGACCGAATTTCAACTATTACAGCAAAAGCAGGCGCAAATGCCTGCTAGCGGTAATCGTTTAAAACGTGATTTAGAGCAGCAGCTAGTGTTGTTGGTGCATAAGCGTAGCTTTAGCCAAACGCCATGGCAGCACTTGCAACATATCCCACGTTATCTGAAAGCGTTGCGCTTAAGAATTGAAAAACATCCAGCTAACCCAGATCGTGATGGGAAGAATGCTGGTAGCGTGGGCTTGTTATGGCAAAAATGGCAAGATAAAATCAATGCGCTACAGCAAGCCCATTTAAATATTTCTGAGGACTTACTAGAATATCGGTGGTTAATTGAAGAGCTACGTGTATCTTTGTTTGCACAAGAACTTAAAACGCCATTTCCCATTTCTATTAAACGCCTAGAAAAAACTTGGCAAGACATCACGAACTAAATACGAATGTCTATTAATCAATTAAGTCATGGCAGTTTAGATGAGTTTTTGCAACAGCCGCGTTTGCATCGACCACGCGGTAATGGCTTAATCCAGATTAATATTAATCGCCGCACTTTGATTGCGATTTTAATTTCGTTACTTATTCATGCCTTCATTTTATTTTTTGCGCTCCCTAGCCTGCAGATGAATACAGCTTCTTCACCGCCACCTCGTGCGATGGAAGTCAGTTTAGCCCCTCCTAAGCCCCCTGAGGTGATGGCGCCTATGCCTCCAGTTGAGGAGAAGCCACCGCCTAAGATTAAACTACCACGACCTAAAGTGATGACACAAAAAATGCAGGCGCGTGAAAAACCAGTATTTTCAGTACCGGACACCCCTGAACTGGCTGTACCCAAAGAAAATAAAGAGCAACCTACCGATATGATGTCTTACGTCAAATCTAGGCAAGCACAGCGGCAAATCACTGAATCGGATGCGGCTAAACAAAATGCTGAAGCAGTCGCAAGAGATGCTGGGCCAAGCGAGGCCGCAGCGCGTGATGAGAAAATTAAGCGTAACTTGCAAAGTGGGACTAACGGTATTTTTGAGATTACGAGTCTAAGTAGTCGTCATGCGACCTTTGCTTTTAGAGGCTGGACTAATGATTACAGTAGTTCTAGACGAGAGTTCTTTGAAGTAGAAGCCATTACGGGCCAAGATATACGACTGGTGATGGTGAGGCGAATGATTAAACTTATTCGTGAGCATTACCAAGGTGATTTTAATTGGGACTCGCATCGATTAAATCGGGTGGTGAATTTATCGGCGCGACCTCAAGATAACGCTGGCTTGGAAGAGTTTATGTTGATGGAATTCTTTGGCCAGAACTATAAAAGTCTCTAACAATGCTGTGCTAAGGCTACTGCTCGTTAGAAAAACCAATTAATCCTAAAAATACCCTTACCACCCCATAAGCTAACCAAGAAGAAAAACGTTGTAGGATATTGCCATGCATCCATTCTTGAGGTGAGATGCGATAAGCGCCATCTTGTATAGAGGCAATAATATCGGTACGTAATTCACTAGCAAAGGGTGAGTCTAATACGACTATGTTAGCCTCGCGACTCAGTAGTAGGCTAAATGGATCGATGTTAGAGGAGCCTACGGTAGCCCAGTGTTGATCAATAACAGCGACTTTGCTATGCATAAAGCTTTTTCTGTACTCGTAAATTTCTATGCCTTTGCTTAATAGCTCGGAGTAAAAAGTTTTAGTGGCAAACATCAGGAAGTATTCTTTGCGCCCCTGTAATAACAGTTTGACCTCTACCCCGCGATCGGCGGCCGCGATGAGGGCTTTGCGAAATTTTCTGCCAGGCACAAAGTAGGCGTTGGCGATAATGATCTCACTCTTGGCGCTATTAATTGCATTTAAGTAAGCTTCTTCAATATCGCGTCTATGTAAAATGTTGTCTCGTAACACTAATGCAGCTTTCATATTCGCGTTGACCTCAGAAAATATAGCGTTAGACTTAACGTTGGTCGTATTAAACTGATGTCGTAATTGCATCCAAGCAATGCGCCGCCAAAGTTTATGGGTGCTGGCAACAATAGCTGGTAATAACCGCCCCTCAATACGCACAGCATAATCTATGCGAGGTGGCGCATGGTTGGGCACATTATGATCGTCTATGATATTAATGCCACCGACAAATCCTATCTTGCCATCTACCACTGCTACTTTTCGATGCAAACGACGTAGACGCGTTTTTTTAAATGACCAAGGCGATATTTTGGGGCGATAAACCATTAATTGCACACCTGCTGAAGCCAGTTCCTTTATATAAGCAGCAAGTAAATGCTGACTGCCAAAACCATCAAGCAATACATTTACGATTACGCCACGTTTTGCAGCCTCTTTAAGTGCGTTGCCTATACGAATCCCGATTGAATCCATTTCATAAATATAGCTTTGAATATAGATTTCAGCATGGGCATTTTCAATGGCGGATAAGAGTGCAGGAAAGTACTCAGTACCACTTTTGAGTAAAGTGATTTGATTACCTCCAATAAAGTGAATCATGGCAATTTTACAGTTCTAGTGAGGGTGGCCGTTAGCATGGCATGATCTGATATTTTAATAAACTGAGCGCCGGAGTGAACTTCTACCAGTTTTACATGGAAGCCACGCACGTAGATGCGATCAAGCCTTAGCATAGGTAGCCAAGATGGGAAGCTTCGCGCAGGCTTTCCTGTGTGACGTTCAAAGACTTCATGCATATTTAATTGTTTGGCAAACATGCGCCCAGTTCGCATTCCCCAATCATTAAAGTCACCGGCGATAATCAACGGTGCATCCGCGGGCACTTTCGTTTGAATGAACTCAGTCACGGCGAGTAATTGTTGGCGTCGCCATTGCGCAAACAAGCCTAAATGGAGGCAAATAGTATGCAGTGGCTGATCCCAGCCAGGCACATTAATTTCATTGTGTAACATACCCCGTTGTTCTGAGCTATGCGCGGAGATGTCAACATTACTGCTGTTGATAATTGGGAATTTCGACAATATGGCATTACCATGATGACCTGTAGGGTAAACAGAATTTTTGCCATAGGCGTAGTCTGGCCAAACTGCATTAGCTAAATATTCAGCCTGCCCAAATTGTGGCCAGGCAGAAAATCGCTCCCTATGTGGGGTGTGTTCTTCCCGAACTTCCTGCAAGAAAACAATGTCTGCTGGCAGTTTTCGCAAGAGGTCGCGTTGGTGATGCAAGGCAAAGCGGGCGTTAAGATGCGTAACACCTTTATGGATATTAAAAGTTGCGATACGCAGAGTGTGGTGCAAGTTAAGATTGCCTAATGAATAAATACTTTAATAAAGTATGTGCGTCAGTAGTTCTGTTCCCAACTTCAAGTTTAACCTGACTTGGCCTGATGTCAAATGTTGCTTGCGGTCTAACTTAATAAAAAATATGATTGTGCTTACTTGGCACTATAAAAATTTACTCATAGAAGTCTACGAATGCATTTAAGCGCCAATGCTAGTAAGAAGCGTCTAGCCTAACCTCAACTAAAAAAACCATTCGGCTTTAGACTAAATCTTTGCTAAAATAGATGTGGATTTTTATCGCGTGGTGCGCTAAGAAATTTTCATGTAAATTTACTTGATTAAATTGATCTTAATTACCTGAAATTTTGAATTTAAGGTAGGTGAATTCTTTGCGCACTAAATTAACTTTGAAGCATGTCTGAGCTGTATTCAGCAGATGACGTGCAATTGAAACAGGAATACCGCATGGCCTTAAATGTAGAAACTCTAAGTAAACTTGAACGCCGCATTACAATTTCGGTGCCACTGCAACCACTTGAAGCGCAAATTAATCAGCGATTAGGTCAAATATCAAAGACTGCTAAATTCTCTGGTTTTAGGCCTGGTAAAGCCCCATTGGGATTGGTTAATCAACAATATGGCGATCAGGTGCGTGATGAAGTCTATTCTGGCGCGGTTGAAAAAAGCTTTGGCGATGCGGTTGAAGAAAGCAAATTACGTGTTGCTGGCTACCCTAACATTGAACATAAGCCATTTGGTGCAGCCTCTGATGTATTGGAATACACCGCTACATTTGAAGTGTTCCCAGAAGTAAAAATTACTGATTTATCAAAAATAAAAATTGAGCGCCCAGTACTGGAAGTCAGTGATGCTGATGTAAACAAAACGCTAGATGTATTAGTACAGCAGCGTGTTAGTTTTGAGCCAGTTAAGCGCGCAGCTAAAAAAGGTGACCAAATCAATGTGACGCTTAAAGCCTCAATTGATGGGAAAGAAGTTGAATCTACTGGAGAAGCTGGTATCGATTTGATTTTAGGCGAAGCCGGCCGTGTTGAGTCATTTGACGAGCAATTGGCTGGAGGCAAAGCCGGTACAACCAAGCAATTTGAGATTACGTACCCAGCTGACCATAGTCCAGAGCAGTTAGCTGGTAAGACTGTGACTTACGAAGTAACTTATAACTCTGTTTCACAAGCTAAATTACCTAAAGTAGATGCTGATTTTGCAAAAAGTCTTGGTGTTGAAGATGGTGATGTTGCAAAAATGAAAGCAGAAGTTGCTGAAAGTTTGAAGCAAGAAGTTGCAAAGCGTGTGAGTGCGAAATTAAAAGAACAGGTGTTTCAAGCTTTAGTTGATGCCGCTGACTTTGATATTCCTGCCGTGTTACTTGGTACTGAAATCAACCGTATGATGGAAACTACTGAACAAAATCTGAAGCAACGTGGTGCTGATTTAAGCACGATTAAGCTTGAGCCTGGTATGTTTGAAGAGCAAGCTAAACGTAGCACTAAGTTACGTCTATTATTAGGCGAGCTAATTAATACCAATAGTTTACATGCAGGTGCTGATCAAATTCGTGCCATGGTTGATGTGTTTGCGCAAAGTTTTGAGCGTCCTGCAGATGTTGTAACTTGGTACTATGCTGACCCTAAACGTTTAGATGAGCCATCAGCATTAGCAACAGAAGAGAACGCAGTAAGCTATGTGTTGTCAAAAGCTAAGGTGACGGATAAGAAAGTTAAATTTGATGATTTAATGGGAAATGTGTAAATGAACAAAATGCAACGGTTACAGGCTCAACAAGAGTGGAATCCACAGGACTTAGGTTACATTCCTATGGTTGTGGAGCAAAGTGGCCGTGGCGAACGTTCTTACGATATTTATTCTCGATTACTTAAAGAGCGTGTGATCTTTCTGGTGGGCCCTGTGAATGATATGAGCGCTAACTTAATTGTTGCTCAATTATTATTTTTAGAAGCTGAAAACCCAGACAAAGATATCTCGCTCTATATCAATTCACCAGGTGGTTCTGTTACTGCGGGCATGTCAATCTATGACACGATGCAGTTTATTAAACCTGATGTAAGCACTTTGTGCATTGGTCAAGCGGCCAGCATGGGTGCATTTTTGTTAGCTGCCGGTGCAAAAGATAAGCGTTTTAGCTTACCTAACTCACGCGTTATGATTCATCAGCCTTCAGGCGGTTTTCAGGGGCAATCTTCTGACATTGAAATTCACGCTAAAGAAATATTATATTTGCGTGGAAAACTGAATTCCATATTGGCGCATCACACAGGCAAAACGGCTAAAGAAATTGATCGGGATACTGAGCGTGATAATTTCATGAGCGCTGACCAGTCAGTTGAATACGGCATGATCGATAAGGTTATCAATAGCCGTGCTGAAAACGCTTAACTTAGGATAAGCTTGGACGCAATGTCGTTCAAGTTAATAGTGCTTTAAGTTGATATTCAAACATTCTGACAAGCTAAGTAACACTTAATAGGAAATAAATCATGGCGACTAAAGCCGACGGCGATAAATTACTTTATTGTTCATTCTGTGGCAAAAGCCAACACGAAGTTAAAAAGCTCATTGC
>Ga0214167_1000677_pt1 | contig 15908 bp, 25 predicted proteins | sample TroBogypolimnion_45_FD_153006 | JGI IMG/M metagenome (GOLD analysis project Ga0214167, IMG submission 153006) | Freshwater microbial communities from Trout Bog Lake, WI - Practice 18AUG2009 hypolimnion v3 | ecosystem: Environmental > Aquatic > Freshwater > Lake > Hypolimnion/Profundal zone ... | reverse complement strand
AATGGTAAAGGCGCTTCATTTAGGTAATATTGATCTAATAATTGCCTATAAACCCCATGTTCTAATAGCGATAGGTGCATGGTATCCTTGCGATAATCCGCTATATTATGTTGAAAATAGTGCATATAACCTCTATTGTTTAAATTTACGTTTTAGGAATATTTCAGGGTATTGAAGCTTGATTTTGGCTGGAATACCTCGCTTTTTCCATTGATAAACCTTAATTTCTTGGCTAATTCCTGACCAGCCCAGGCGCTTACAAAGGGCTTTAGAACCGCCATAAAACTCAATAATTTCGCTATCTGTCATGTTTTTTCCTATAACTTTTTGTTAAATAGTTGTTGACATCATAATAACAAATAGTTAATAATGCAACTGTAGTTTTTAAATTTATGGAGGAAATATGAAAACAAAAGGCATTATCGTTACGGTTCTAGCGTTCTACGCATACTGCGCATTATGGTTGTATGTGCTTTATCCAATACTTTGCAAACATTTCGGAGCTTAATATGACTATCCAACAAGAATATGCAGAAGATTTAATTGATATTGACGCATTAGAAATTACAGATCACATGGCAATGGTTCAAATTGCTGGAACACTTCGTGCTATGTATTGGGCAAACAAATTTGGAGATAAAGAAAGTTTTGTTATATTTGCCAAATCATTAACCAATGAATTTTTTGATACAGCAATGGAAATTACAGAAAGAAAGTTAGATGAAGCTAATGTTTATCAAGACGTTTTTGACCAAATGTATGACATGGGCCATTCACATGGGGACTTTCTATGATTAACTATATTAGAGATGTCATATTTTTATATACAAAAGGCTTTAGATTTAAAAAAGCCATTCAATTAGCAAAACAATTAAGGAGCGGTAGATGATTACTTTTAATGAATTAAAAAAGATTAATGTTAATGACCATACGGAAAAGAAAGGCAATTTAACGTATCTTTCATGGGCATGGGCAGTCGATCAATTATTATCCAATGATCCACAAGCCACATGGGAATATAAAGAGCCACGTCAATTTGGCGATACTTTAATGGTATTTTGTTCAGTCACAGCTTTTGGTAAAACTATGACAGCACAACTTCCTGTATTAGATTATAAGAATAAAGCTGTAATGAATCCTGACGCTATGGCAGTTAATACTGCTATGCAGCGTTGTTTAGCTAAAGCAATCGCATTACATGGTATTGGTTTATATATTTATGCTGGCGAGGATTTACCACAATCTGAACCTACAACTCAAGATGAATTAGAAGAAGCTATTAAAGAAATTAATAAAGCTGAATCTATTGAGGAATTAATGGCTATATATAAGCAACACGCAAACTTTGACCAGGCATCATTAGCAAAGTTAAAGAAGTATTTATCTGATCGTAAACTTGAACTAGGGGAATAATATGAACCAACAAGAACGTTTAACCGAGTATTTAGAAAAGCATGGCAAGATTGATCCATTAAAAGCATGGACTCAATTAGGCATATATAGATTAGCCGATACTATTTTTAACTTACGCAAAAAAGGTTATGACATAACAACCACAAATAAAAAAGTTAAAAATAAATTTAAAGAAGTTTGTGTGGTAGCTGAATATAAATTGGAGGGAACTAATAATGTCTGAAATCATACAAGGAACGCCTGAATGGCTACAATTAAGATTAGGCCATGTTACAGCTTCACGAGTTGCAGACATTATGGCTAAAACTAAAACAGGCCCTAGCGCTAGCCGACAAAATTATTTAATTGAGTTGGCTATTCAACGAGTCACAGGCGTTGTTGAAGAATCATATAAAAATGAAGCAATGATTCGTGGCACAGAAGAAGAACCTAAAGCACGTCAAGCATATGAATTATTGACTGAAACTTTTGTTGAGGAAGTGCCATTCGTCAAACATAAAACAATTGAATGGTTTGGTTGCTCACCTGATGGCATTATTAAAAACAATGATGGCACATATAATTTGTTGGAAATTAAGAATCCAAATAGTGCTACGCATTGGTCTTATATTAAAGAAGGTGAACCACCAACAAAATATAAAATTCAAATGATGGCACAAATGGCCTGCACAGGTGCGCAATGGTGCGACTTCTTTAGCTATGATAGTCGTATGCCTGAAGGTTCACGTCATTTCTTAAAACGCATGATGCGTGACAATAAATTTATTGAAGAAATGGAAAAAGAAGTAAAAACGTTTCTAGATGAAGTAGCCGAGGAAGTTAGGCTTATGGAAGCTAGACAATAGTGAAAAATGGTATAATACAACTTGGCAATAACACAGGGGGGTCATTTATGATCGACCAGGCGTTACTTTGTCTTGCGCAAACCATTTTTATGGAAAGTAGTTCTGCTACTGAAACGCGTGAGGCTCAAATTGGCGTTGGCTATGTTCTCTATCGACGTGCTGACTTTGATCCAAATCAGGTGTGTAATGAAATGAGAAAACCTTATCAGTTTTCTTGGTATGGAAAAATAAAACCACCTGAACAAAAAAAGATTGATCCATACTACCTTGATCTTGCATGGCGCATCATGCACAAGTTAGAGCCTGATTATTCTAAAGGCGCAACTAATTTCCACGATAATTCAATCTCAAAACCTCAATCATGGTTTAAATTAAAAAAGACTGTTCAATGGTCGCACATGATTTTCTACAAAATGGAGGAAACAAAATATGCTCAATATTGAGTTATATACCAAACAGCTTAATGGATTAGATATTCAATCCATGATAAAAGAAACAAAATTAAAAGAACCTCAACCTGATATTACCCTAGATTATTATGTTTATCGTGGTAAAAAAGGTTACGCAAGTTTTATATCTGCTAACAATAAAGAACGTCAAAGAGGATGCAATTTGCAATTAATATTTGACGGCGAAACAAATTTGCTAAAGAATGTCAAATTTATTGAAATTAAACATAAGGAAAACCAATGGAAGAAATAACAGACTTTGTAATAAAAGTTTTAATTATTTTAGGTGGTTTAGGTTTATTGTTTGGCGCTTTTTTTATGTTTGAACTTTTGTTTAGGAGTCAACTATGCCATTAACTCGCGAACAATTAGAAGAAGCAGTTGAAGCGTTTAATAAGACAGGCAGCGAAACTAAAGCAGCTCAATTATTAGGTATTAAAAGAGCTTGTTTTCAAGGCAGAATACGAGCAGCACGAATGGCAGGTATGCAAGCTGAAGTAGACAATACAAAGCCACACATAACTGACATCCCACCTGAAATAGCTTTAAAAGATAAAATAAGAACCCTAGAAGCACAAATAGCTTCATTCAATCGTGACGTATTAAGTGAGAATTATGTTAAGACTAAAATCCTTAAAATGTCAGAAAAGAAGCCTTCACCACCTAGCTGGTTAATTAAACCAGGATCAAGTAAGTCAGCGCCAGGCGTTCCTACATTATTTGCATCCGATTGGCATTGGGGGGAAAATGTAGACCCTAATCAAGTCAATAATGTCAATTCTTATAACATGAAAATAGCCCATAAACGCGCTAAAAAAATGATTGAAGTAGCTATTGATCTATTAAACAATCACATGGTTAATCCAAAATATCCAGGCATTGTATTCGCATTAGGCGGTGATATGGTGTCAGGCGATATACATGAAGAACTTATGGCTACCAATGACGCAGAAATTATGCCTGTGGTAATAGACCTATTCGGTGTGCTAATTTGGTGCATAGAAACGCTTGCTGATCGTTTTGGCAAAGTATTTGTCCCATGCGTAGGTGGTAACCATGGTAGAAATACCCATAAAATACGAAATAAGGGTAGAAATTTCACATCTTTTGACTGGCTAACCTATCAATTTCTAGCTAAACACTTTGAATCTGATAGCCGAGTATCATTCCATATTCCTGATGGCCCTGACGCGTTATACGCGATTTATAATCATAAGTATCTATTGACCCATGGCGATCAATTTCGTGGCGGTGACGGCGTTATTGGAGCTTTAGGGCCTATTATTAGAGGTGACCATAAGAAGCGGTCTAGAAACGCCCAAATTGATATGGAATATGACACTATGATAATTGGTCATTTTCATCAATTAATACAATTAGAACGACTTATTGTAAATGGATCGCTAAAAGGGTATTGTGAGTATGCCTACAGCAACAATTTTGGTTTTGAACCTCCTAGACAAGCTTTATGGATAACCCACCCTTATCATGGTATTACATTCTCAATGCCAGTAAACGTGGATGTATCTTTTGAAAACTCTGATAAGTCAGAATGGGTTAGCTGGAAAGGTTAATATTAACTAATTAGGGGAATTTATTATGTCGCTGCTCACCCCTAAATATTTAGCTAAACTTTATACTACGTTTGCTAAATTGCCACCATTCGATAAATATGCTTTGCCAAGCGCCAATGCTATTGAATGGAAAGTAATTAAAGACAAAAGGGTATGTGGTTATTTTCATGCAGACCCATTAAAAATAGAAATATCTAGTAGTTATTGCAAAAAGTTCAGAATATTATCTGAAACTATATTGCATGAGATGATTCATTTAGTTTTGTATCATTGTAAAAAATACGAGCATTATGATGAACATAAGCTTGAATTTTATAAATTAGCGGTAGAAGTATGCAAAGTATATGGATTTGAAATTAGAAAAATTTAATGGAGAAAGTTATGGAAGTAGATCAAATATTAGAAGATAGAGAAGTAACCCATGGCGATTTTGAAATGAAAGCCATATTTGTTCAGGAAATCATGGAAAATATTTCAGGATTATATTCTTGGAAAGATATGCCAGCAGATCAAAAAGAATCAATACACATGATTTTAGTTAAATTAAGTCGTATTTTATATGGTGATCCTGACCATAAAGATCATTGGGATGATATTGCTGGTTACGCTGAATTGATAGCAAATAGACTTAAAGATAGTAAATTATAAGTTACTAATTTTCATTCAAGTTATTGATTTATATGAAAAGAATGAAAACAATGTGCATGAAATTTTAATAACCCATTAATGGTTTTTAATGATTTTACTGATGGTTTTGCCTACATAAACAGATAATCTTATATTTACAGGCAAATTGCTTGGATAAATAAGGATATATTATGTGGACTAAACCAGTTGCTCAAGAAATGAGATTTGGCTTTGAAGTTACAATGTATGTAATGAACAAGTAAATTATAGGGTAGGGCGCAGATTTAATAGTTATTACATGACAAAGAGAAAGCCACAAAATCTTCGCCTTACCATATCCTCTGATGGTGGCTTGACCGCCCTAAATGTTTACCAATAGCAAATAGCGTATTCTATAGCCAAACGTAAAGGCAGGCTGATAATACAAAGAAGGCACATACTAGTGACAAACGCAACAAATATATGAGCCAACTCATCCATTACTTTGAACGCATATTTGGAAGTGGGTGTGCTTTTAAAAGATCAGTTTTTTCGTGAGCCTTTAATTCTTTTTCTAATTCCATTACTTTAGCACGTTCTTTTTTCCATTCACGTTCTACAACGTAATGTTTGCCTTCTGAACGAATAGCTGGCTTTTCAGCTTTGTAGGTAGGTTTAGTTGCCATAATGTCTTGTTCCTTGTTTATCAATAATTAATTGTTCTAATCTTGGTTCTTTGCCTTCTTCAGCGAATCCAATGTGACACCATCTATCATACTCCAAAATGACTTGATCGTATTGAATACCACTAGAAATAATAGCATTAACAATATCCATAGGGCTACCAAAAGCAGGGCAAATGATGTCAGCAGCCAAGCCCCTAACGTGAGCAGACGTTGGTTTACTTCCCAACATTCCATTAACAAGTAGGCAACGATAAGCGCTATTAATATGTATAGGATGACCAAGTAAACGCCTCACACTTTCTAAATTTAATGCTAATGTTTTTAAATTATTTAAAACTTGTGGATCGGTTGGCGTATTGTCAATATGGTTACGATCCGCTATTTCAGATGCGTATAGTTCTTCAAAAGTAAAATGTTCAGTTATATTCATTCTTCAGATTGCGCTTGTTTAGTAGGTGTTGAATGATAAAGCATTTGATCTTTTATTTGACTGCCATGAGATGAGCCAAAATAAAAAGATATAACGCCTGTCCAAGCAGTTCCTAAAGAACCTAACATAATCATTAAAGCATTGTTTGACGGATCAACTTTATTAAAAAATAATAAAATTAAAATACCAAAAAATCCAACAGTCGTAATTGCAGCCAATATAGCTGGAATATTTGACTTTGTAGCCATTTCCATATTACGAGCAGATACAGAATCAGCCACTTCTATTTTAGCAAAATCAAGTCCTAATTCTTGTGCTTGACGTTGTAATTCTAATTCGGCTAATTTAACTTGTGCAATTTGATCTGCATTAAGTTTATTAGATTGAATTATGTCATTGACTTCATGTGGCGCTACATTTAAAGCTTTAGACAAAACAGTCACAGCTAAACCTGCTAATGGGCCACCTAATGCACTAGCAACTGTTGGCGCTATTTGTAATAACCAATTCATTTTCTTTTCTCGTGTTCTTCTAAAATACGGATACGAACATTAAGTTCTGATATTTCTTTGTTTAACTCCTCTTTCATTTTAACTCTTTCTGCAGCAGATAACGGACTATCTGTTGGAACGCCTTGTGATGTTATTAAAGCAGGCATTTTAGATTTAATGTCAATTAAATCGTTTTGCATAGAAGTCATAGACGATAAAAGCCATGCAATCGCTGAAATGATTACAGGAAATAACATTGACGTTATTTTAGAAAAATCCATTATTGAGCTACAGTTGTTGTAGCGCCATGTTCATTAGTTACAGGAATAGGAGCTACTTGTGTAGGAATAGGTGCATCTATTACTGGTGATACTTCAGGTGCAGATACCGCAACTTCTGCTTTCTTATGAGCAATTTTGCCAATAAGTGTTTCAACAGCCAAAATAACTGCTCTTACATAACCTACTAATGTTTTAATTACTTGTAATACTGACTGAACAACAGCCCATAAATCTTTAATTAATTGCATATAAACTCCTTATTTTAAAAGATTACTTAATAATAATAACAATACCGCACCAACTGCACCTAACAATATTGTTTCTAAACGCTTTAATCTTGCATTGATTGCTTCGTATCTTAATGCACAAATTTCCTCATGTGTGCTTAATCTATGATCTACTTCATCTAAACTATGTTTCATAATTTAAGCTTTCATTATGTAAGCAAGTGCATAGTAAGGAGGTAAGTTAGCACCTGTGCCACTTACACCTGCCGATGCGTTAGTTGTAGCAACAGTAATGCCTGTTGTTGATGTGCTTGTTGCAGCGCCTGATGATGTTGAAAATGCTGCATTACCACCAGCACTAAATGGCGGTGCTTGTGTTCCGTTGTATGTATGGAAGTGGCCAGGGTCTGTTACAGTTGATGTTGCAGTATGTGTATGAGATACCACAATTGCGTCAGCAGAACCACCTGTTTGATTTACTGAATAAGAGTTACCAGCACCAACAATAAATTTATTTCTTAAATCAGGCGTTCCATTTGTTCCGTCACATAAATAATAACCTGATGGAATAGAGCCAATAGCGCCTGACCATAAAAGAATCATGCCTGATGGTAAAGTAGATGAAGCCGCAGGAATTGTTCCTAAAATACCATAAATGTTGTCATAAGTAGCGATTGTAACGCTGTTTGAATCTTGTAATACAAGTTTATAGTTATATCCATAAGTAAGCCAAAGTTCTGCTGGTAATCTACCGTCAGTTCCTAAAATAATTGGGTTGGCATTAGGAATTGTTCCATTAACATCTGTATAAGTGGCTAATGGAGTTGATGATCCTGCTTGATAGGTATATAGTTTGCCACCATTTAAAGGTAGCCCTGTAGTGCCTAAAAAGCTTATTCCGTTGCCTATGGGTGATAAATTAACTGACATAGTTATTCCTTTTTTCCTGTGTTCATAATATCTTGCAAGTTTGTAAATCCTGTTTGTTTCTTTCTAGCATTTTCTTGAAGTATCTTTTCTAAACTTTTTGCTTCACTTTTTGCTATTTTACCACCAACAACTTCATGTGCTGTAGCTGCAGCAATTCCATGAGTTAATCCACCTGTTAATGCCTCTGCTCCTATAGCTGCACCTTTTTTAAGAATTTGATTGCCTATTTTTGTTGTTAATCTAGGCTCTAAATTAGTTTTTTGAACGTAAGCACCTTTATATCTTGTATCAACTTTAAGAATATGTGCGGCAGAATTATAATCGTTAATTTTAGACATTTCTTCAGGGTTAAATAAACGAGTCATTACTTCTCTATTTGCTTTTAAATATTTAGTTCCAGCACTTGCACTTCTTTGAAATTCTGCATGAGCTTGATTTAAAAAGTGAGATTTAATTTGTGCCATTGATTCATTGGCTGCAGATTGTAATTCAGGCGGTGCATTTTTAATAGTATCTAAAATATGAGTAAATTGGTTAACACCCATTTTTGTAATTGAATTTGGTATATTTTCAATATCAATTTTACGATTAATTTTATTAGGGCCTTCTGCATCTAATATTTTAGAAATGCCATTAGGATTTTCTAATGTATTTTTTTTAAGAACAAATAATTCTCTAGCTTCTTTATAAATAGATGTATTTGGATCAAGCGTAGATATAACATCTGCATCAACAGAATCTTTTAAAGCTCTGTGTAAACTAGCATTTTTATTAGACCATACATTATTTTCATTAAGCCATTGCCTAAACTTTTCAGCTTGCATACCATTTGAAGGCAACATATTTCCTTCATTATCCATCATGTGCAATGATTTAAGTTTTGCTTTTGCAGCTTTAGCTAAACCTTCGCTTTCAGAATTTAATGTAGTAAGAGATTCGTCTTTTAAAGCATTGCTAATGTTTTCACCATTAACAGGAATGTCTTTTGCAATAGCATCTCGTTCTTTATAAATTTTAGTTAATTTATCATTAAAATGATTTTCTAATTTTTGGAAGTAATCAAGGGTTTTTTCACCACGTCTATAATTAGATGTTTCATCAAGACCTACTGTTCCACCTGTATCTGTAATAATTTTTTCGCCATAATTATTAAGAGATGTTTTATATTCATTTTCTTTTTCTGATAAAACATTGCCTTCAGGCGTATCTGTTTTAGACAATTCATAATCTGTAGCTCTTTCTTTTCCACGACCTTCAATAACATTAGGATCAACTTTTAAATTAGGATCAATTCTATGTAAAGTTTCTAAACGAGCTTGTTGTTCATCTTTTGGCAATGAACTTTCAGAGTAATGAAGTTCGTTAAAATCTTTACTTGAATCATAAGGTTTAGCAGAGCCTTCTTCATTTGTCTTAATTGTTTCAACAATAGGTGGATTGCCTTGTTTTTCTTGAAACTTATTACGCAAATAAGTAGGAACATCATATTTAGGGCCAATAGGTGCAGTTTCTGTAATAGGGCTTACTGTGGTAATTCCTTCGCCTGTTTCGCCTTTACCACCTGGAGAAATTGTTGTTTTTTCTGCGCCTTTAACTTCTGCGCCTTTTAATGTTTTAATTAATTTTCCACCAACTTCAGGCACAATAAACGAACCGCCATTAATAATATTTTGAATATCGCTTACATTTTTTCCTGTTTGTTTTGCTATCCAATGTGCGCCTTTATCAATGTTTTGACCTATAAAGTCCATTAATTTGTTTACAGGTGCGTTTTCATATTCTGTTGTCCCAACAAGGTTTGTGGCTTTGCCAATTGGATTTTTATAATCTTCAGAATAATAATTTGCGATTTGACGAGATTCTTCAGGTGATTTGTGTAAACCATACCTTGCAGCAGTATAAGCACTAAAATCTGCTATAGCTCCTGCAATATTAGGTAATACATCGCCTACTGCAGCAGTTGAAGCGCCTACAGTTGTTTTTTGTGGTTGTGGAGCTATTGCTTTAATTAATTCTTCTCTTGAAGGTTTATTAGTTTTAACTTGTGTTGGTTGAGTTAATGGCGCTGATGATCCACCTAAAAAATCACTAAATTCATCTGTGGATTGTTGATTTGGTTTTTCATTAGGATTTGATACATCAACATCATTTAATACTTTATTTACATAATCAGTTGGGTTTTTTGTTTTAAATCCACCAAATTGAGCCATGGCTTTTTTATAATCACCACCATTTTGTTGTGCTAATTGACCAATATACCAATCAGCTGCAGCCCTTGATTCTTTTTCGTCTAAAGGATTAAATTTAATGCCTTTTTTATGTAAATCAATTATGGTTTCAGGAATGAATTGATAATTTCCCATAGCTTTTGTGTCTTTATTTAAAGCATAAGGATTGCCACTACTTTCAGTAATTCTTAAATTATCAAGTAATTTTGAAGGTGTGCCATAAGTTTTATTAACATCAAAATCAACTTTACTTTGTTTTGAATTTTTAGGATTAGACGATTGGTCACTTTCGCCTAACAAAAATTGACTAAAGTCATCAGCCATTATAATGAACCTGTTTCTTCTAGTTTCTTAATGTTATTCCATTTTTCTTGGAATATTTTTCTTTGTTTTTGGTCTTTTGGTAAAAGTTGATCTCTTGCTTTTTCTTTTTCTGCTTTACTTAAATCAGGGTCATTAAATACATTGTAAAGTTCAAATATTCTTGAATCAGAATTTTTAGCCCACATTTGTTTAAATGCGTTCATATTATTATCGCCATAAGCTTGACTAAATTTATTTGCAGCATTTGCTTGCATATCAATATTTGTCATGTCTGCTTTAGCACGTTTAGCAATATTTTTTAATACTTCAGGTGGGTAGGTATAATCGCCATTTGCAGCAGAAACAAGGTTTTTATCTGCATCTGTGCTTAATCCTAAAGTTTTTAAGTTAGTTAAAGTTGTATTAGCTAAATCTTTGCTTAATTGAGTGTAAGTAGGATCGCCTGCCCATGTAGATATTTTTCTACGAATTCCACCTAAAACACCTGAAGTTGGCGCCCAACCTTTTTCTAATTCTGTTGCTGTTTTTAATACTTCATCAACATTTCTTCTATCGGTTGTTAAATTTGCTTGTCTATTAATTAAACCATTTTTGTAAGTAACACCAACATCTTGGTCTGCTTTTTCTGTAGGGCCTGGAGCGTATGGTTGGCCTGCAACTCTTAATGGATATGGTAAAGGCACTTTTTGACTATAAATAGGCTTATTCATATCCTCTTGAGTTACAGTAGGTTGTGTTTGATAAACAGGCGCATTAGTTTGAGGCGCATTTTGATTAACACCTGCAGGAACAGCCACATTACCTGCTGGAGTATAACTATATGGAACACCATTAATTGTTTCAATTCTTGGCGAAACAAGATTTGTTTGAGCTTGATTTTGTCCTGATTGAAGAATACCATTTTTAATATACTGATAAGCTTCTTTGGGGTTTTTGTGTATCATATCAACTATACGATCACTATTACTTAATATATCTTTTGGAACTCCAAGCACATTTTCTGCATAACTTTTTGCACCTTCAATTTTTGATATCATTTTATCTGAATTGCCATTAATAAAATCAGGGTCTGTTAAAAATCCACCAAAAAGACCTCTACCAATATTTGCATAATGTTGTCTTAAATCTATTCCAGCTTTATCTGCTTCAGTTATTGCCCTTTGAGATTCTGCTTTAGATTTAGTAATTTTAGGTTGTAATGTTTCTTCTGCTTCAGTAGTTTTAGCTTCTTCTTCACGAAGTAATAATGGATTTATTTGTTGCGCTTGTTTAAATTTTTGAGCGCCAATAGCCATATTCATCATATCGCCTAATGATATGCCTTCAGGTGCTTTAATTTTTGAAGCTACGTCTGATACGCTAAAGTCTGCCATAATTTATACCTATCCTGAATAATATGATGTAGGTGTTGATGAAGTAGAGCCAGGATATGTTGGTAATTGGCTATATGGATTTATTGTTTCATTTTGACCTAATAATTGATTCATATAGCTATAATTACCTAAACTACTTAATCCGCCACCAATAGCATTAGCAGTTCCAACAGTTCCTGCGGCTTGAGCATTTGCAGCGCCTACACCAAGTGAACTAATAGAATTAGCAGTATTAGAAGCTAATTGTCCTGTAGATTGTTGAGCAGATTGTCCCAATCCTGCAATAGATGCTAATGTATTATAAATATTGCCACGTTGTGTTTGATAATTAGAAAATGCGTTTTGATAAGCGTTACCTGCAAAGTTTTGAGTATAATTTTGCATAGCTTGTAAAGTATTACCACCAATTAAACCGCCTGTTGCATTTTGTTGATTAGCTAATGCTTGTTGACCTTGTTGTAATTGAAATGCGTAATTAGGCGCTAAATTAGCGTTTAAGTCTTGATTATTAAATTGATTGGTTAAATAACCTGAACCTGTGGCCATTCCAATTGGATTACCTTGCGCATCATATTGTTGATATTGACCTGAACCCAATGAACCAATAGTATTTAAAGTATTATATCCAGCCGCTCTATATGGTGCTTGTTGAGCATTTTGCGTGTTGAACATTGCAAGCTGTTGAGCTTGTCCTGCTTGCGCTGCTTGGGCTTGCGTATCGGCTGCACTATTAGCGCCTACTGCTCCAATGACTGCTGATCCAACTATGGCGGTTGCTATTGCTGACATAATACATTTCCTTTAAAATTAATACCTGATAAAGACAAAGCTTGTCGGTAATCTATGGTTATTTCTTCACCTAAACTACCACCTTTACACCCATCAATATCTCTAATTGCTACTAAATCTATATCGCCATTTGGCAATAATACCATTTTGGCATTTGGAAACACAGAGTGATTAGTAAATCTACCTGCTTGTGTTCTTTTGCCTTGAATTCTAGCTTGGCATATCACATCACCTTCTTTTATAGGTGATGTTAAAAATAAGCCTTTTCCTTCAATTGCTGAATCTGCAACACGAACTATATTGCTAAATACTGAAATTTGATCTTCTTCATTTTCAGACTGCTCTTTAGCTATTTCATGTGAAATTCCACATTCTTTTAAAAGCTTTTGATAGTCATTTCTATCAGCTTCTTTTGCTACTTTTTCTATAGAAAGCTTAACATTATGGTCGTTTTGCCAATTTTCGCTTTTTTCTACAAAAAATTCTTCAACTTCATTAGAATCTTTTAAATCGGTAGCATATATGTTTTGCCATACCATATCTTCTAAAACATAGCCTATTTTTCTGCCAGGCTCACCTTCAAATATAAAAGGTGCTTCTAATATCTTTGTGCTATTATCCTCGTTTAACATCATAACTTTGCCTTTAAGCAATACGTTCATGTGTTTAAACTTTTGTTTATGACCAACAGCCATTGTGCCTTTTGGCATAAATACTTCTCTAATACATAGATTAGGCCCAAAATGATGCACTAAAGGGCAATCTACTTGTGGCAACTGTAACATTGCCTTTTCTGCTTCTTCTACATTAGTAAATACTTTTAATGCTGTATTACCAATTTGAACAAGATCATTCATTGGTTATAGTAAGGCACTTTTACTTGTTGACCGTTTACAGTCATATTAATAAATCCTGCTGGTTTAGCAGGTAACGTTGCTGTTCCAGTAGTTGCTGTGGTTGAACTACTAAAATTAAGCAAATTTAAAAAAAATTGTTGCCAAGCACGAGTTGGTCTTTTTGATGCAGTATCTAAAAATTCAGTTTGTGGGTATGGATTGGTTTGACTTGATCCGTAAATACCATTTCCTGTAGCCATTAGTTTTCACCTTCTGAAGCTTTTAGATTAGCTGATATTATAACTGCATTTATAGGGTCTGTAACTACAACCTCAAAAACTCTATCTCTTGACCAACCTAATCTGCGCCAAATAGCACGATTTTTATATAAACCGACTGCGCCAATAGAAGTCCAATGTTCATTAGACCATGTAGAGCCACCATCATTTGACCAACGAAGCATGGCTTGTGGATTAGCGCCTACAACTTCATTGTTTAATGGTTGAGTAATGCCTGTTAAACCTACGCCTGGTTGGAATTGAATTTGGAATTCTTCCAAGTATTGACGTTGTAAATCAGTAACTAAATGAGGCGCTCTGCGTAATCTACGAATTTCTTGACCATTATCGGTAAAGTTATTAGGGTCTAATAAATAGATAATTCCATTTTGATAATCACCTACATAAACTAAACCTTGAAACACAGCAGAACAATTACCACGATGTCTATGATAAGTATTAGTGGTGTCTATAGATAGCCATTTGTGCCACATTTGAGTAGATATATCAAATACCCATGTTAAATCTAATGTAGGGAAAGTAATAACATAACATTCATGGCCTTCTTGTTGATAAGTCCATGCAATAGCGTCATTAACATAACCACCTAATAATGATTGTTCTACAGCATGAGTAGATATGCGTGTAGGAATATAGCCATTCATCATTACAATTTCTGCTTGACCACGATTGTTGCGTGATACATAGGCAAATGAATTACCTAAACGAGCTACAGAAAATTTAGCCGCAATACCTGTTTGTGTTGATGTGCCAGGAATACGTTGGAATGGGAAAGGGAAAGAACCTACATCTACCCATACTTCAGATGAAGCTTCACCAAGTAAATAAACTTCTCTATGATCTACAATTAAAGATACAAGGTTATCAGGTGCGCCATCTTTAGATGAAAAGCTTAAAGCATTGGTAATAGGGCTTAAAGGATTAGAAGCTGCCCATTGTTGTGAATTAGGTTTATTATAAACAAAGTAATTATCTACAATATCAAGAGTATCGCCACCATTAAATGCACCATCTGAAAGCGGTAAAATAGTAAAATTTAACGCATACATAGTTTCAGAACTAACTGTTTGTGATGCGCTAATAGGATATGTTCCTGTTCCACCACTACCTGTTCCAAATGTTAATGTTAAGGTTAATCCTGTGCCTGATCCGCTTGTTGATGTAGATACATTATTAGTAGGTTGAGATGTATAGTTACCTGCATTTACTTGAGTTAATCCTGTAATTGCACCACTTCCTCCAATAGATGAAACGGTGTAAGTGGCAGGAGTTGTTCCATAAACACCACCTAAAACAGTTACTGTATCATTGACTGCATAACCTGTTCCAGCAGTTGCGATAGATTGGTTTAATACAGTAATACTGCCTAAAGCAGTAATAATAGTTGATGTTGTAACAGATGCGCCTTGAATAGTTTGACCTGGATATAATGTGCCTGAACTAACTGTTACAGTCATTGTATTACCTAACATTGAAGCAGTTAATACAGAGGCTACTGCAGCAGAATTCATAATAGTTGAAGCCGCAGTTTGTGTTTGATTAACAGAGTAAGTTCCAACGCCACCTGTTGTGCCTGTTAATTGACTTGTAATTACAGTTTCAGGTAATACATTTGCACCAAATAAAGCTTGATTTGATCCAATTGTGCCTGAAGTAACATTAGTAACAGTTAATGTAGTTCCTGCAATAGAGCCTGTAAATAATGCAGCAGAAGGATTAGAAATGCGCCATGTATATCTATAAGAGCCATCAACTATATATACATTTACACCATTATCGGTAATACCTACATGACCTACTGAAGTGTTTAATTGACCTACCATAGTAGGAACTAAAGTAGAAGTTAAAATATATACATAAGGGCCAACAACAGCGACCATATATTGACCGCCTGATAAAGTTCGCATACCACGAACTTCTTGTTTGTTTTGAAATACGATTGCAGATGTAAGACCAGGTGTAGGATATAAAGCTACAACGCCTCTTTTTCCTTCACCTTTTAATGGATCAATTTCAGGGCGAAAATTAATACATTCTTGTGCGTCTTGATAAATAGAAGGCGCTACATAACTTGGGCCTACAAATCCAAAATCAGCCATTATCTAAAGAACCCACCTGTGAGAATCC
>Ga0214167_1000671_pt1 | contig 16064 bp, 15 predicted proteins | sample TroBogypolimnion_45_FD_153006 | JGI IMG/M metagenome (GOLD analysis project Ga0214167, IMG submission 153006) | Freshwater microbial communities from Trout Bog Lake, WI - Practice 18AUG2009 hypolimnion v3 | ecosystem: Environmental > Aquatic > Freshwater > Lake > Hypolimnion/Profundal zone ... | reverse complement strand
CAATCATTCTTGCCAGCTTAGGTTCTCGTCCTGGCTTCTGATTCATGAAACCAGGGACTCGTAATACTCTCGCAGGCTCACAGACCTTGGGATCGGCTCCGTATTCAGCAAATTTAGACTGAATCCCTTTGAGCGCCTTAGTTTCCTTCTTGATATTTTCAGGGTTCGCTTCTATGGGGGTGGGCAGTATCCAGTAGGCATGAAGACCACCACCACTGCTTACTATCATGTTGGGTGGAGTAGCTGAATCTTGTAATAGGCTAGGAGTAAGGTTAAATCCTGGTTGAGATTCCTTGAAATCAACATCCATCCATACAGCCCTTATTTTCTTGATATCCTTTTGTTCTCTACAAGGCCCATTACTAGCGTTGATCGTCAGATAGATACCCATCCCCATCTCGTTTTGGTTCATTAGCCATCTATGTAGTTTCCTAAAACTGGCATATTTGATGGTTGGGTAAAGGAATCGACTATCTTTTGCAGCCTGAGACTCTTTGAAGGTTTGCCAAGTCAAAGGTTTATCCAGTGCTTCCTGTTCATTACAACCTAATAGTGTAGCTAAGTATGGCAATGTGTGTAATTTGATATTTTCTATGGGTTCCATTTGTTATCCTTTCTTGGAAATGAGTAACCTCTCTTTGTTAATACTTTTCATATTCGATTTTTTTCAATTATTTTATTTTTTCTTTCCCCAGCTCTCATTTTGTAACCTCATAGGTCTAATACTCCAAACAAACCGGAGTCTGAGGTTTCTTCTCCCGTCAAATTAGCTATATATATATAGAAATTTTATTACCAGGGGGATGGGAGAAGAAGGTCTGGAAAGTCCTGGTATATACAGTCATCGAGTTCATTATGGGAAAGAGAGTTATGTGAATATAGAGTTGATATTACAGTAAATATTTCAATATGCAAAATAGATATTTTTATATTACAGAAGTTTTCAAACACTTGTCTCCCAACCCCCATCATAATCTAATAATTAATTATAATAGACTTATGATGGGGACGAAAATTTTAAATCCGCAGACTGGTGAAATGTCATCTATTATACCGATGCGAATATTTTGATTGAAAACCCTACCATGACCCTATTCAGGGTATTTGCTTAATGATTCCACATAGGTATCCAGGGTCTCCTTGGAATATTTGATGAGTTTCCCAATTTTACAATAATGAGGACCATTACCCTCTGCTCTCATTTTTTTCAATAAAGCTGGACTGATGCCAAGGTATTCAGCAGCTTGAATAGTAGTCAACAAAATACCCATTAAGCCTCCTCCTTATCTTCATTCATAATTAGAGCATTCAATGGGCTATCCTCTATCTCTTGTTTCATATTCTTCAGCAATTCAATTGTATTGGAGATATCATTTAGTTTTTTTCTACTGAGTTTCTTTCCTGTCCAATAGCTCTCATCCTCCGAAGGGCATAGTTCATCTATCTCCTTCTTGAAATCGGGGTCAATAGCTCCATAGTGCTGACACATTAGATACATATATTCTTCTTCCAGCTCAGATAGAAGCTCCAGAGTCTCCTTGAAATGCCAAGAGAATGAATCAGACAAGATTTTGAAATTATCTTTGCCATCTTCATCGGACTCTTCCTTCTGGCGGTAGTAGTTATAATTGTCCAAAATATTTTGATTTCTTTCGTTAAAGGCTTTATGAAATCTTTTCAACTTCTGGACACTGGTAAGGCGGTTGAACTGCTTTCTGCTTAGTTCCTTCATATTTATCTCCTTTGAAGGTCTTACTGTCACCTGACCGCCTTCTCAGAGTTATTACTGGCTTTCAGGGGCTTTTTACGACTACCTGAAAATATTTTTATAAGAAAATAGGGCAGCATATATCGCTTCCCCGTTTCCAGCCTTTAAGTAAAGTCGAAAGTGCAATCAAAACTTAATTTGATTGACGACTTTCCACCTCCTACATAGAGGTGAACCACATGAACCAACGAACCAGCCAACTATCCAAAGCAGATGTCGAATCACTGAAGGCTGCAGACGCCGCTACCCAGGAAATAGAACAAGAGAATCAGCCTAAGCGAGTAAATTATGACCGAAATCTACGAATGTTTGAATTTACGGCCAAGTTCCTCCTGCCGCCCCCAACGAAGAACTATCAGGATCGTCAATAGGCATTCTGACAATCGCTATTCAGACCTTGGATTCGACCAAGGCATGGATCTGATTCTGAATTTGCCTCAGCCACTCCTGCCTGAGGAACTCCCTAACATCCAAGGATTCCTCCCCCTCTCTTCGGACCTCCTGCCAAGCCACCTCCGCTACCCCCGCAGCCTGTTCGACAATACCTTCACAGATCGAGTGCAGATCCTGGGTGACGAGTTCTGAAGGAAAAGCTGCCACGAACCCCTTGATGGCCGTGGTGAGTTCCTGGTTCAGCCTCTTGTGAAGTGCTCCCGCCACGGTCGTGCTGGGGGAGGCCGAACCGAGAGCGACTAGGAGATTCAGCCCTAACAGTCCCTCTATGACAGCAATCCAGGCTTTCCGCTCAGCCTGTTCGGTAGATAGGCCGATCCATGGGGGCATGGCCTGGTTCGGTTTCCTCCCTGTGGATCGGAACCGCTCTCGCGCATAGGCACCGGCTGCTTCAGCTCGTTCTCTCTGTACAGGGTCTTTGAGCCCCTTGTATAGGCGCTGTAGATAGCCTGTAGCCCCATAGATTTGGGCTATCCATTTAGCGAGCTGAGCGTTCATTCGAGTAAATCCATAGCAATATCTATTTTTACAATTTTAACCATTCATTCCCAGATTTACCATTCGCTGCCTAAACTCACTCCGTCCTGGATGGCGATGACCATTGGTGGATGCGCCAAATATTGACCAATCCCCCTGATTACCATGGGATTGGTCATCACAACTCGTCTAAGCAGCAGGATTTCCAGGTGAATCAAGGTTAAACACAGACTAATCTTGACCTTAAAGTAATCCAACATCCTTGGGGCAAACGTCCCTTCCGCCCTGTTCAATGCCTTGCCGGAGTCAGAGCCCCCATGTTTGAGCAGACCTTCAAGAACATTGACGACATCCTCCACAAGGATGCGGGGTGCACCAGTGAGCTTGACTACACGGAGCAATCCTCATGGTTGCTGTTCCTGAAGTACTTGGACGCCCTGGAGCAGGACAAGGCTACGGAATCTGCCCTGGAGGGGAAGCCCTACAGCTACATCCTCGACAAGCCTTACCGTTGGGGAACCTGGGCTGCACCAAAGGGCAAGGACGGGAAGTTGGACCACAATGCCGCCCTGACTGGTGATGACCTACGGGATTTCGTGAACCAGAAGCTCTTCCCCTACCTCCACGGGTTCAAGCAGAAGGCAAGCGGCCCCGACACCACGGAATACAAAATCGGGGAAATATACGGGGAGATTAAGAACCGCATCCAGAGTGGCTACAACCTGCGGGAAGTCATCGATCTTGTGGACGAGCTGCGGTTCAAGTCCCAGGTTGAGAAGCACGAACTCTCCCACCTATATGAAGCCAAGATCAAGAACATGGGCAACGCAGGGCGGAATGGCGGCGAGTACTACACGCCCCGGCCCCTCATCCGAGCCATCATCCAAGTCGTCCAGCCCAAGATCGGTCAGCGCATCTACGATCCAGCCGTGGGATCGGCAGGCTTCCTTTGCGAGTCCTTCGAGTTTCTGAAGAAGAAGCCGGGCCTGACCACGGCGGACCTAACCACCCTCCAAAAGCGCACATTCTACGGTAAGGAGAAGAAGAGCCTCGCCTATGTCATCGCGATCATGAACATGATCCTGCACGGCATCGAGGCCCCCAGCATCATCCATACGAATACTCTTGCCGAGAACCTGTCGGACATTCAGGAGAAGGATCGTTACGACATCGTGCTCGCCAATCCTCCCTTCGGTGGCAAGGAACGGGTAGAGGTACAGCAGAACTTCCCAATCAGGACGGGGGAGACGGCCTACCTCTTTCTCCAGCACTTCATCAAGAGCCTAAAGGCCGGAGGTAGGGCTGGGATCGTCATCAAAAATACCTTCCTCAGCAACACAGACAACGCCTCTGTGTCACTGCGAAAGAAGCTGCTGGAGGAGTGCAACCTACACACCGTGCTGGATTGTCCTGGCGGAACCTTCCAGGGTGCAGGCGTGAAGACCGTGGTGCTCTTCTTCGAGAAGGGTAGTGCCACCAAGAAAGTCTGGTATTACCAGCTTCAGCCAGGGCGGAACATGGGGAAAACCAATCCCCTGAACGATGAGGATCTGGTCGAGTTCCTGGCATTGCAGAAAACCCTGGCCGATTCCCCCAAGTCCTGGTCTCTGGACATGAAGGCCATAGACAAGACCAATTTCGACCTGTCCGCGAAGAACCCTAACGGCGGCGAGGAAGTCGCCCTTCGGAGCCCTGGGGACATTCTGGATGAGATCGCGGCCCTGGATGCCGAAAGTGCAGAAGTCCTGGCGAACATTAGGGGCCTTCTGTGAGCAGCAATTGGCCGACTAAGACTCTTGCCGAAGTCTGCCAGATCCGGCCACCAAAGGCGGAGGCTCGTCAACGGCTTGCTCAGGCGGAGTTAGTGTCTTTTGTCCCCATGGAGGATATGGGGATTGACCAGATGGTGTTGGTACCGACCCAAACGAAACCATTGGCAGAGGTGGCTGGAAGCTATACCTACTTCGCTGATGGAGATGTCCTGCTCGCCAAGATAACTCCCTGTTTTGAAAACGGGAAGCTGGCTATTGCTTCGGAATTGACCAATGGCATCGGATTTGGGTCGAGCGAATTCATGGTCTTTCGTCCGGATAAGTCTGTGGACAAGGGGTGGCTTTATTATTTCCTTTCCAGAGAGTCATTCAGGGTAGAGGGAGCTGCTCGAATGAGTGGTGCCGTTGGACACAAGCGTGTCGCAATGGAATTTATTGATTCGTACCCGATTCCCATTCCGCCACTGCCTGAGCAGCAGCGCATCGTTGCCATTCTCTATGAAGCCTTCGAGGGTATCGCCACCGCCAAGACCAACACCGAGAAGAACCTTCAGAATGCCCGTGAGGTGTTCGAGAGCCAATTAGACTGGATCTTCTCAAACCCAGGGGTTGGTTGGGTGGAGAAGAAACTTGGCGAAATCTGCAATATTGCGAGGGGTGGATCCCCTCGGCCAATCAAGGCATTCCTTACTGACGCCTCCAATGGAGTGAACTGGATCAAGATTAGCGATGCTACCGCCAGCTCAAAGTTCATCTATTCAACTGCGCAAAAGATCAAACCGTCTGGCGTTTCTCGTTCAAGACTTGTGCAAGATGGCGATTTTATCTTGTCGAATTCGATGAGTTTCGGACGCCCCTACATTATGAAAACCACAGGGTGCATCCACGATGGTTGGTTGGTGTTATCGAATTATCAGAGTTCGTTCGACCCAGACTTTTTATATCTTCTTCTGGGGTCGAAGTTCATCTACCGTCAGTTCGATCAACTTGCGGCCGGTTCTACCGTACGCAATCTCAACATCGACCTTGCTAGCGGGGTTGTTGTCCCAATCCCTCCACTCAAAGAGCAAGAGCGATTGGCAGAAGCCTTGGGATCATTTGATGAGAATGTTCAGCAACTTTCTGGGATCTACCAACAGAAACTCACGGCCCTAGATGAACTGAAGCAGTCTCTCCTTCACCGTGCCTTCAACGGCGACCTCTGAAAAGGCTAGCACCGTGAACGAAGCCGAAACCAGAGCCGAGCACATCGACCCAGCCCTGAAGGCGGCAGGGTGGGGTTTGGTCGAGGGCAGCCGAATCTTACGGGAATACGGCATCACTCAGGGACGGCTCCAGGGCGGGGGCAAGAGGGCCAAGGCCGAGATTGCGGATTATGTGCTGGTCTACCGCAACACCAAGCTGGCCGTGGTCGAGGCCAAGGCATGGGATAAACCCTATACGGAAGGTGTGGGGCAGGCCAAGAGCTATGCCGCCAAGCTGGCCGTCCGATTCACCTATGCCACCAACGGGCAGGCCATCTACGGCATGGACATGGCCCTTGGCCAGGAGGGGGATGTTTCCGCTTTCCCCAGCCCCGATGAACTATGGGGTCGGACTTTCGTCCAGGAGAACGCTTGGCGTGATCGCTTCGCATCCGTCCCTTTTGAGGATAAAGGTGGTTCCCATCCAGGCCGCTACTACCAGGACATCGCTGTTCAGCGTGTGCTTGAAGCCATTGCAGCAGGGAAGGATCGAATACTTCTCACCCTTGCCACCGGCACGGGGAAGACCTTCATCGCCTTCCAGGTCGCTTGGAAACTGTTCCAGAGCCGCTGGAATCTTACTGGTGAACCCACCCGCAGGCCACGCATCCTCTTCTTGGCAGACCGGAACATCCTGGCGAACCAGGCTTACAACGCCTTCTCCGCCTTCCCAGATGACGCTCTGGTTCGTATCGCCCCAGATGAGATCCGTAAGAAGGGCAAGGTTCCAAAGAACGGCAGCATCTTCTTCACCATCTTCCAGACCTTCATGTGCGGCCCTAATGAATCAGAATACTTCGGCGAGTACCCACCGGACTTCTTTGACTTCATCGTGATTGACGAGTGCCACCGAGGCGGTGCCAAGGACGAGAGTTCCTGGCGGGGAATCCTCGACTACTTCGCCCCAGCGGTGAAGCTGGGCCTCACAGCTACTCCCAAGCGCACGGACAATGTGGACACATACGCCTACTTCGGCGAGCCGGTGTTTGTCTATTCCCTGAAGGAAGGCATCAACGATGGCTTTTTAACGCCGTTCAAGGTGAAGCAGATAGCCACCACCTTGGATGAGTATGTCTATACCTCGGATGACATCCTGATCGAAGGGGAAGTGGAGGAAGGGAAGCGTTACACAGAGCCTGACTTCAACCGGACCATCGAGATCAGGGAGCGAGAAGCATACCGGGTGAAGGTGTTCATGGACCAGATGAACCAGGATGAGAAGAGTCTAGTGTTCTGTGCGACCCAGGCTCACGCCCTGGTCGTGCGTGACCTCATCAACCAGATGAGCAGCAGTACCAACCCCCTTAATTGCGTTCGGGTCACCGCTAATGACGGGGCCTTGGGTGACCAGTACCTGCGTGATTTCCAGGACAACGAAAAGACAATCCCTACCATCTTGACCACCTCCCAGAAGCTCTCTACCGGGGTGGACGCCCGGAATGTCCGCAACATCGTCCTGATGCGGCCCGTGAACTCCATGATCGAGTTCAAGCAGATCATCGGGCGGGGAACGCGGCTCTTCGAGGGAAAGGACTACTTCACCATCTATGACTTCGTACAGGCCCACCACCACTTCAACGACCCGGAATGGGACGGGGAGCCGGAGGATCTGGAGAGTGAGGGAAGTAACGGGTCATCAAGGAAGGTGGAACGGGTCGGCCCTGACCCCAAACCCAATGATGAAGAACCTGAGAAGAAACAGAAGACCAAGATCAAGCTGGCAGACGGCAAGGAACGGACCATCCAACACATGATGTCCACCACCTTCTGGAGTGCGGATGGACGGCCCATGTCAGCGGCTCAATTCCTGGAGAACATGTTTGGAGCCCTGCCTGAGTTCTTCAAAAACGAGGCAGAACTTAGGGCCATCTGGAGCAAACCAGATACCCGTAAGGCCCTCCTGGCAGGTTTATCAGAAAAGGGCTATGGCAGGGATACGATGACCGAAATGCAGCGGATCATCGAGGCAGAAAACAGCGATCTCTTTGATGTCCTGGCCTATGTCGCCTTTGCCCTTCACCCTCAAACCCGTGAAGCCCGTTCAGATCAGGCCAAGGTATTGATCCACTCAAACTACTCTGACAAGCAGCGAGGATTTCTGGAGTTCGTCCTGGCCCAGTATGTGAAGCAGGGGGTAGATGAACTCGATCAGGAGAAGCTCTCCCCCCTACTCAAGCTGAAATACCAGAACGCTATTTCTGATGCTGTGGCTGACTTGGGGAGTGTGGAAGAAATTAGGGATGCATTTACCGGGTTCCAGCGGTTCTTGTATGAGTCAGTAGGGTAGATAGGAAATCACAAGGTGGACCTGTACTCCCCAAAAATGGGAAGAATGGATCGGACAGCGTGTCTCTGCTTCTCTACTATAGAGTCGAGTTGGGAACGGATTAACCAATTGCGCTGTCAAATTCGTTCTAGTTCCCTAAGTCTCCGATAGTGTTCTCCCAGCACGGTTAGCTTGCAGGACTTTGACTCCATTGCGGCGTGCCACATGTGAGGCGCGTCGACTGGCACAACAAGGTTCACCCTGTTGTATCGCTGGAGGATGGCAAACATAGCCACATTAGCTGGGTCTGGGGCGGGTATATTCTGCTCATTCCCGCACCGTTCAGGCTCAAAACTTGGATTCAGGTCAAACTCAAATCCAGGAGTTGGGAAGAATTCAGTGATTCTCTGAAGCTCAGCCAGGGAGATAGGTGGTTGGACTTTCCTTAATGAAACAAAGCTTTTTACGTTAGTTTTAAACAACGGGCGCTGATCCCATGGCCCAAGTGACTGATCGATGTGAGCGTATACACTGCCAGGCGTAACATCTCCTACCAGGTTCCCCGCAGCCCCATTGAGTGCGTCAACCAGGAGGGTTGTGAAAACACCAGAGCCGTTCACCTCGCTAGCATATTGATCCTTATCAGAGGCCGTCAGGATGGTTGTACCCTCCTTCAATTCGGCGGTGACGGTGCTTGAGGTTAGGTTCCCTGCGATGCCGGAGTGACAGCTATCTAAAACAATTATCCGATTCCTTGCTTCTGATTGATTTGCATAAGTCATAACATCTGACAACACAATTCCATCGTCTCCGGTCTGAGAATCCGACGGAATTAGGTATCCCCCAGTGTTTTCTATGTACCCATGTCCTGCAAAGTAGAGAAGAGCAATTTCAGGGTCACCTCTGAAAAGCTCACGAACTTGATCCCGAAGTTCCACACGGGTCACCGGATTTGAAGGTCCTGTGCCTGCGAGAATTTTGATGGCAAAGTTAATCGTTCCATCGCTGTTTCTCTCTAACGCACTTTTCACAGCGTATGCGTCATTTACGCATCCATAGAGAGGTTTCATATTTTCGTAGAAATCGATTCCAACAATAAGGGCTTTATTCATTGTGTTTGCCATTTATTTGTAGTATTTACGAATTGCAGTGACCACACTTTCGGATCTCCACCCTACAACCTCAGTGGCATAATCCGTTAAAAATGAGGTTCGTTCTGCCCCGTTTGGAACTACTGCAATAATTGGTTTACCAAGTTTTTTAGCAAACTCAATTTCACGGATAATTGATCCACTCCTTGAGGCATGGACACCGGCCGTCAGGAGCACAACTTGGCACCATCTGATTTTGTTATCAATTGCCTCCCAGACCTGTTTGTTTGAACCTGGGATTGCGTCATCCATCGGGACTGATGATTCCTGAAAATCAAAATAGCCTCTACCCTCTAGCAATTTAACCAAATTGTCATAATCGTCATATTTCCAGGAATGACTTATGAATATGCGTACTCGATCCATTTTGTTCTCCATGTTGGTTTGATGAGAAACGCGGGAGCAAAGCATTGTTAAGAGAGGAAGACCAGTGTCAGGAGTCCTGAAACTGGACCGGCTGTCGATTACTCATGGGCAAGATCCTTACTAATGTGACTAGGATCCCATTGTCTATCGCCACGTCAAGAAGTCCTTGAGTTCCACCTGCCTGCCGATCTGAGCTACACCCTTGTCCGACAGCCTCACCAGGTGGTCATCGCGTCAGACTAGAGTCGAATTCCGCCTGATTGACGCTTTGGATTTAGCCCCCATAACTCTAATTGGACAGAGGAGGGGCATTGGCAGCGACAGGGCAGAAGGTTGGATATGTAAGATGTAGTTCCACCGGCCAAAACACAGCGAGGCAGTTGGATGGCATCCAGCTAGATCGGGTTTTCGAGGAAAAAGTTAGCGGCAAGGATATGAATCGCCCTGAACTAGAAGGCATGCTCGCCTATGTTCGCCAGGGGGATGAAGTCCTGGCCCACGACATGAGCAGGCTTGCGCGTAACTTGGACGACCTCCGGCGTTTGGTGCGGGATCTAACCAGCCGTGGCATCAAGGTGACCTTCATAAAGGAGTCCATGACCTTTACAGGGGAGGACAGCCCCATGTCCACCTTGATGCTCAGCATGATGGGAGCCTTTGCCGAGTTCGAGCGCAGCATCATCCTGGAAAGACAACGCGAAGGGATTGCTCTGGCGAAGAAACGAGGGGCCTACAAGGGAAGGAAGCCGAGCCTAACAGCGGAGCAAGCGGAGCAGGTTCGCCAGAGGGTTCGGGCCGGGGAGTCGAAGGCTGATCTCGCCAGAGCCTTCTCGGTGAGCCGGGAGACGATCTACGCCTATCTCCGAGTCTAGGAATGGTGTCTGGAGACTAGGGATCGAGCTTGCATGATTTGTCGCCAAATTGCCAAGGCGGAAATTTGATATTACCATCAAGGAATACTAATAAAGCCAACCAGAATTTCTGGCGCGAAATCATGTGTCGCAGGAGGGGGTTTTGGACCTATTTCCGTAGAGATCGGTCACCATACTCCTCAACGGCTAGCAGGCCACCTTCTTGGCGTCTACGACCACTGAACCTCCACTTGATGGGCGTGCACGCCTCGTGTCTTTTCCAATAAATAGAGGTGACCCGGATCACCTTAGAAAAGGCGGACCATCCTCCATTGCTAATTAGATAATATTTGGGGCATTCGACAAAAGGGAATGGAACCTAAAATGTGACCCCCGTTGAAAATAACGCAATATTGGCGCGGCCTAAAGGAGAGTTTATGTTTCAAAGACTCGTTATCGCTGTATTCCTAGCCGCCTCGGTTCTCCATCCTCAGGGATTGAGCGAATCATCCAAGGGTTCGGCATCGGAAGATCTTCGGAGCAAGGTGGAATCCCCCGTTCAAATGGATCACTCTGCAACAATATCCCTGAAAGCACGAATCGCCATCTTGAGGGTCACGCCCTATCATCCCTACAAGGCCATAAGCATCTATATGGAATTTTTAAATTATCGCTTTGATCAACCTGGAGAGGCTCCGCCTGATGTGACGGCAGAAGTCGAAAAATACTTGCAAATTGAAAATCGTGAGATTCAGCAGGCTTATGTGAGTCAATTTGATTCAGTAGAGAGCATAGATCCTGTACATATAAACCCTGATTCGAAGTATCAGGAATGGGCGAAGATCATGGCCGACCACACTTCCTATTGCGCTCGATACGCGCCATTAATGTACCTTTCCAATTATCCTCCACCAAGAACTCGATGGGCTAAAATCGGTCCAAACACACTCTCGAAATTTGATGATGACACGATCCGCAAATACAATGCCATTGGTCGTGCGCATGATTTGTTTGCGATTTGGATGGAAAATAACACCCAAATCAATGCGGGCAAGATCAATGGGTACGATTTTTTTGAGAAGGCAATATTCGATATTATAGATAGTTGCTATAACTTGGCCATTTATTCGCCGAGTTCGCGTTATGCTGGTTTGGGCTTCTATAGAAAGCAGGAAAGAGAAGCAGAGGAACTCATAAGTAAACTGAAACCTTCATGTCAGAGGTTTGATGCTGAGTTCTGGGCAGTTGTGAAAGGGAGGGTGGAAGCCTATAGAGGATTGTGGTCGGCTAACGAAAATGACCGTTATCATAAAATCATGCTGGTTGAATTGAACCGATTTAAACGGGAATTCATCTCAAGAGATACCAATATCACAAATTCTAAAGTTGTCCGTGACGAGGTCACCACCCAAACATCAGTGCATTCAAACTATTCGGATGCGGACTATTTCCCCTTCCTACCTTATGCACGCTACGATTACAAAGCTCGGGATTGGAATATGGTTGTAGTAGTGATGAACGTAAATGACGATAAGGCAACATTTCTTCAAACAATGAACATTGATGGTAGACAAATAATCACAGAGGTTGTTTATCGTAAAGATGCCAATGGCGTTACTTCATATCAGCAATTTAATGACGGCACAGTTAGCAAACGTCAGGTCCTACGATTTCCCTTAAAGGTTGGTTCTAAATGGAGTGAACCAAATGAAATGCTCCCAGGATCAGTATTTGTGCATAAGATCGTGGCTGTCGGCGTGAGTGTTAAAGTTCCCGCTGGAGAGTTTATTGATTGTGTGCGCCTCGAACACTTTAACTCAAATGGATCCAAATCCGGCAGTAGCTGGTATGCACCCGGCGTCGGTCTAGTTAAAGATGAACCAGCAAAAGGTGTTTTAGTTAAATTTAGAGAAAAATTATAGTGTTTTGAGCATTGTAATAATGTGCTGTAAATAAATGGGTTGATGCCTACTTCCTTGGCCCAAGAAGCAGTCTGGCTTGGAATTGGAACATCCCTGCTAATTCTTCGCCAGAGTCTGAAAGAGTTGCTGATGTTTGCGGATTTTGTTCTATCTTGGCCAGATCAGGTCTGATGTCTGTTCGCGATTTGATTCTCTTCTCTGGCTGAAATGGAATATTGATGTCATGCATGGCGAGTCCTCTATTTAGGACTTTGAAATTCCATATTTGATACCTTTCCTATATCTCAAACCCTGGCCAATAGGTCCGAGAGAGTCTCCTTTGCGATGGCCTCGCATAGATCCTGGTAGAAGATGCCCAAGGACTGGCCGTTACGGAGATTATTGAACTTGCACCAAGTCAGCAGGCCACAATTCTGGCCCATAAAGATGCTGACGGAGTGAATCACTGCCGCCATCGGGAGGGTGTATTCGAAAGTGACTGAGGCTCCGTGGCCCCTCATTCGAATTAGCCCTTCACCCATAGCTAAGTGGAGAATTGCTTCTCGTCCAGGGCCATTGAAGTCCCATGGAATGGTAGAAATCTTGGACTGAATCTCTTCCGGAAGTCCCAGCAGCCTCCCGTTCTCCGGTTTCAGGATCCATGAAGCATGTTCTGTGGTGATCCAGTGCCAATCTCCCGTTGAACGAATCCAGCAACCTTCCCTCATGGTTCATCCCTTAACGATCACTAGAAATTCGAGCTGGTTACATCATCCATTATTGATTGTTAGTAGCGACTTTAAATAAGTGCCTAAATGAGTGAAAATATAAGCATTGAAATAAGTAATTAGCCATGTCAATTATAAGTGGCTTGATCTTCGATATGAGATAGGACTTAAAATGCAATTTTACTCTTCTTCTTTGCCAGATATTCGATCGGCGTTTCCAATAATCAAAGAGAGACTTGAAAATATCGCCAATCAAAACAAAGCTTCAATGGGGCTGTACGGATTCAGCGACGGGGATCTTAGAGAAATGATCGAGCAATACCCGATGTCTCTCATTGGTAGAGTTTGTAAGCAATTTGGATGGAAGAAGACTCAAATCATGTTCGGAGGAATGCGAACCTATGTTTGGGTACTGAAATAGATAGTGGCAGTTCATCTGGCCGCAGATGATCCTCCCCCATCTGAAGGATCTTCCCCAATCACTCTTCTCGAATCCTACCTTCTACGCTGCGATCTCGGCCCGGATACGTGTGGTGCACTCCTTCAGGATCTGACTTGCCCGCTGGCGGCTGAATCCCATGTCCTTGGCGATTTCAGCGAGGGTCTCACCGTTGGCATACCGCAAAAGTAGGCTGGCGCGGTCTCCTGGCAACTTTTGGATCTGAACCAGGGCTCTTTCATAGAGATCCCGCCGTTCAAATTCCTCCGGCACTCCCTCTGGCTCGAACGCCTCAAGAGAGCCAAGTTTCTCTGGGTCCATGAGAGCCACTGGTACATATTTTTGGCCGCGTGGAGCGTGAATCACGCCTTCGCCGATCGCTTCCCGCATCGCCGCCCTGATTGAGTAACTCGCATAAGTAATAAATTGAACGCCATGGTCAGGTTTAAACCGTTTGGCGGCCTTAATTGCTCCCAAAAGTCCTTCCTGGATCAGGTCTTCAAGATCCAGGGAACTAAATGGGTAAGAATGCAAAAATTTCAGTGCCTCACGATGAATATAAGCATTCAACTGGAGCACGGCTGCCCTATCTAACCCATTTTCAAGTGTGTAGCTGAAACTCTTATTATTGACGGTGACAGAAGTAACAGAAAGCCATATTTTGCTGGATTTTATCGGCTTAGATCGGATGTGTCTCACCTCGAATCTATTATACTTGGAGATATAGTCGATCATACCTCGTTAAATTTGTTTTTCTTTACTTGTCAGCAACCCAATCCCCTCGATGTTATCCGTGAAGCACCTCTCTGAGCCTGAAGTTAGGTACGGAGGGCTGGATTCTGAAAGGGAGGAGGAGTGGTTCGTTACCGCCGCAGTGAAATGGAATTCTCGTTGCTCCCATCGTCCTACGAGAAGGTCCTACGCCTGTGGATTTTGAATCTACTCGTTGGCCTCTCAGCGCATCGGAACTTCATCGACGAGAGAGGCTTCAGCGACGATGAACTTGTTGATTTTATTGATTTAACAGAACTCAGCTATATCAAACCATTCGATTCTCAAGCTGCTCGAACGGCTCTCCGCGAGAAACACGCAAAGGCTCTGGCTCGACCGGCTGGAGCTCCTACCAATTCGTGCATTTCGAAAAACATCTCATGGCTACGCGATATGGTCGGTTTGTCCCAGGTGGAAGAGGGGATTCTCCACTTCGCAGTGGTCTCGGGTCAGCATCCGCTCCTGGCGAAGGTCTTGGAGATGGCTGGACCCCTCAGCTTGGGCATGGTCGAGAAAATGTTCTCAATCGTCCTCGACCAGCCTCTAAAAGCCGTGAGTCAGGCACTTCGGTCCTCAAGTGCGCTTTCTAGGACGGGTTTGCTCAAGGTTGACCTGATGAGTCGTTATACCTATTCGAACAAAGTGGAATTACTTCGCGGCTTGGCCGATCAACTCGCCGTTGAGCATCAGAATCCATTTGAACTCTTCGCCGGCTGCTTCGTAGAGGCACCAGCCTCCATGCTTGGGCCTGAGAATTACCCGCACCTGAAGGAGGATCTGGACATCCTCTCTTGCTACCTTCGCCAGGCAATGGCGGAGAAGCGCCTAGGGGTCAATGTGCTCATCCATGGACGCCCTGGGACAGGGAAAACGGAACTTTGCCGGATGCTGGCCGGTGAACTCGGTGTCCAAGCCTTCACTGTTAGCACCGAAAGCGAGGGTGGCGACCCACTCAAGGGCGAGACACGGTTTCGTTCGTACCGCTTGTCGCAGTCGATTCTTAGGAAGGGTGGACCGCACCTGGTCCTTTTCGACGAAGTAGAGGACGTCTTTCGTCAGGGCCAAGAGGACCACGGCCATGACCGGGGCAATCTCAGTGGGATGAAGGGCTGGATCAATCAGACGCTGGAAAGCAATCCGGTTCCTACTTTCTGGGTGACCAACAGTATTGAAACAATTGACCGAGCCTTCATTAGGCGCTTTGATTTTGTGCTTGAGATGGCCGTTCCGCCTCGTTGTGTGCGCTCCAAAGTGCTGAATGATTACCTGGGGGACTTGCCCTTGGATCTGAGCACTAAGGCGGCACTGGCCAACAATGAGAACCTGACACCGGCAGTCGTGGAGCGTGCGGCAAAGGTGCTGAAGGCCGTCCATGCAGAAGATTCCTCGATCAATGTGAACCAAGCCTTGGCACGGATTGTCGGGAACACGCTGGAGGCGCAGGGTGTTTCGCGAGAGGCCATGGTTTCTTCTCAGAACCTGACGACCTATAGGCCAGAGCTTCTAAATGCCGACTGCAATTTGATCGAGCTGAAGGCCGGGTTGATGAAGCATGGACAGGGACGCCTCTGCCTCTATGGCCCGGCTGGTACCGGCAAGACCGCATATGGCCATCATCTCGCCGAGGCTATGGATCGTCCCTTGCTGGTCAAACGAGCTTCGGACCTTCAGTCGAAATGGGTTGGAGGGACTGAAAAGAACCTTGCAGCTATGTTCCAGGAGGCCAGCCAAGAGAAGGCGGTCCTCCTTTTGGACGAGGCCGATAGCTTCCTCCGAGAGCGGAAGGATGCAGAGCGGAGCTGGGAGATTAGCCAAGTCAATGAAATGCTGACTCAGATGGAGACCTTCGATGGAGTCTTCATCGCCTCGACCAATCT
>Ga0214167_1000667_pt1 | contig 16092 bp, 17 predicted proteins | sample TroBogypolimnion_45_FD_153006 | JGI IMG/M metagenome (GOLD analysis project Ga0214167, IMG submission 153006) | Freshwater microbial communities from Trout Bog Lake, WI - Practice 18AUG2009 hypolimnion v3 | ecosystem: Environmental > Aquatic > Freshwater > Lake > Hypolimnion/Profundal zone ... | reverse complement strand
AACATACGTCGTAGCCCGTAACAGATCCACTCCCCACTTGACCATGTTTACGAATGCTTTTTATGTTCGGAAAATATCGTGTGGCCTTCATAGCGTTGAAACGACTAGCAGCTGGTTAATAATTATAATCGTGAGCGAGGAACAATAATTTGCGAATGCTTAATAGTTGAAAATTATGATAATTATCACTGAATGCGCTTGCTATTGAACAATTGTTCTTAATTGACATCCTCGACTATCACTTTTAACCTGCTATGTCAACTAAACCCGATCCGAGTACCGTAAATAGCTCTATCAATCATGTTGTCATAATATCACATCGTGTGACTTCTTTTAATCCGCCATTCGATCATGCATATGGCATAACGTTAATTTGATTTCGTCACGTTCTTATTGATTGTGTAGGATGAAGATCCAGTCGAACGCTGCATGCTGGGCTATAGTTGTGATCAATGCTTCCCACTCGATAAGCCAACACAAGTCCAACATGGAAAGCCTGTTCATGCGCATCGAAAAACCTTGGCGAACCATTTCAGGGCCACTGCTCTCCGGTGCAAATCACTTTTCGAGGAAACGCTCAAGAGAGACATCCAGGGCTTCGCTGACTTACCTCCGTTTATGAAGGACGCGCACTACAAAGCAGCATTCGGGAAACTAACAGAACAGGAACGCATCACTCGCCTCGACGAACTTGACAGCAAGCTGTTCGACATCATCTCTGAGGAGGTTATGTGTGTTGCTGCTCACCGAAAGTACCAGTACACCAATTCCAATATGCTTGATCTACTAAAAGACGTGCACGGCGGCAGCTTTTTCACCGTGGCTTCCAGCAGCGTACAACACATCCAGATTTCAAACGATTGTGATAAATTCGCCTCTACGTACCCCAATTCCAAGCATTTTGGTAAATTCGAGTACAGCTATGGCGAGCTGAAGTTTGTGTTCAACCAACTCCTTGTTTATGCTAAAAACCCTTCCGCCGGATTCTCCGACAATATTGTCAAGCCTCGTCGGATGACTCAGTTGGAGCAACTGCGAGTGCGTCTACAAAATACTGTTACGAAACCTACGGCGGTACCAACATCAGCGCAGGCAATCGTTCCAGCTGCTGGAGAGCCGACAAATGCTATAAGTTCAGAGCCCGCCGCTGCCGTTCCCATCGCAGTTCCAGAAGCAGGGTCCGATCGTTACGATGACGCCGACTTTGGTTTCGGCGACGATTATCTTACTTCGGCGCCTGAGAATTTAGTGGCCGGGGAAAGTCCAACTGCAATGCAAGAAGCGACTGTGTCTCATGATGATGCGGAGGAGGATGCGGAGGTTGAAGATGATGATTTCGAACAAGATCAGGATGTATCGCATCAAGACGCTGAGGCAGCAACGTCTGAAAATGAAACCGGGCAAGAGCGGGCGACAGCGGTACGTGAGTTGATGCAGCGGCTGGGGACCGGAGCTGAAGGTTTGATTGATGAATTCATGGTGTGTTCATCATAATACGATTAGATACATCATATGGCATGTAACTATAAGTCAATGTTAACTCAGGAAATTATGAGGCAGAATTATCTACGTGTGGCAGCGCGAGTTGAGTTGCCACGTCAAATTAATTAATTAATTACTTAACCGGTCAATTACATTAACGGTTATTTATCTTGTTTCATGAACGATACGAGCAGGCAAGGTTAACGAATGATGAATTAATTTAATTGTGATACTAACTAAATTACAATGTTATTTCAGCATACTCGGATCCGGAGATATCAGCGCAGCAGACTGCACCGGAAGACTCTGACTACGTGAAGAATGTCACACATCTCTTCAACGAACTCAGCTTTGCACCCAAATATCCTGAAATCTCAGATGCAGCGATGACTTTATTCGTGGAGCGACAGACAGAAACTGACATGAAGAAGAGAATGCAGCAGGATATCGAGCGGGCAATGCAAGCGCTCAAGGCAGAGTATCAACTTCCTCAGAGAGCCATGGGTGCTGTTGTTTGTCTCCAACGAATGGTCCGGGCAGCAACGCAACTCGAAGCCGGCGTCGAGCTCACTCCTTTCAAAATTACCTCAAAATGGGGGGATTTACAGAAGCGTCAGCTTGCAGCCGATCCTGTGCTGATCCGTGTTATTTGTCCCAAGCCTGATTGCAAGTTGCTTCAGCCTGTCATTGATGTGTCAAAGGTTGAACAGGTTGGTTCCATTATGTAATTTTATATGAAGTATAATTTTCAAGGCGGTTAAGTAATCATGCATTATTTGCCCCTTTGGCATCACCAGTAGATTAATATTCTTTTAAATGATACTCTCTGCAACAGGACACATTAGAAGAGTTGATGGCGATTGAGAACGCACAAACTCCGAAGACGCCTCCAGCACGCCTGCGAAAGAAAATTGACAAAGCAATTACGGCTGCTCTCAAGAAGGAACGGCGATCAAAGTCCAAATGCGTGGCGTGCAATACCATCCTGATCAACTTATCAGGCTACGCAATCGAGTGCATGGTCCGTGTGCCATTGGAATTCCAGCTCAAGCTACAAATGGAAGACCCGGCCTTCTTCACCCTGATGTGCAACCCGCCGGCTCCTGGAGACCCTGACGTCGTTGATGGTTTGGTTACTTATTATCAACTGAGAACTGTTAATGATTTGAAACGGTATTTATTACGCCGATGTCTCATGGGAGAACAGCTTGATAATACATGATCTCACGAAGCTCTTTTATTGAATGAACGTTAATTTATCCTGGATTCAACGCATGCAAGAAATAATTTAATTTTTGGCAGTCATGGGTAATCGCAGTAACATGTTGGCTGTAAATAATTCACATGTTACAACAAAACAGCCATTTTTTTCTGCTAACCGGTTATGTCATCAAATAATAATTTATGCGGAATCACTAATGAGTTTAATGCTGTTTCGCTTTCAGATTTCTTTAGCAGTAAGATCTATCGGCGCTGGTGGAATAGACGCAGTGATGATCCGACGAAAATCGACATTCCGATTGACTTTTGGACCGATGGTTACGATGCATTCCAATTCGGCAGTTCTAATCTCAGTCTCATGGTTTCTTCTGTTTGGCGTTCATTCGATCGAAATCAATATAAAATCAGTTCAGCGGTTATGGAGAGGCCTTTTATATAATATATTGTTTTGCACTACAGGAAAAATTTATAATAATTAATCTAGCATTCACTCGGGTTCCTGTTTATTCTTTATTTAATCATGTCGCATCACTTAATTAAATTTCTATGGTGAGCATTTTCACTTTTTAGGTCAAATTACTCGATTCTTGGAGCCGCTTGAAGAGACAGCACCTGGTTTGTTCGAAAAATATACTGAATGTTCGTCCGTGGATTGATTGACTTTGTAATTCAAACATCAATGACTGGTGTGATTTTAATTATATATTGTTTCTCATTAATAAAAATATGAATGAGTAGTTGCCGTCTTTTCATCGCCGTTTCGTAATAATTAACCGGTGAATAAATAGTTTGTTTCTTGGAAAGCCATTTTAACCGGTGAAGTACTAGTAGTTCTTTCTTTCAGCTGATTCTTGGAATTATGGAAAAGGAAAGCGAATCCAAGTTTGTGGAGAACCGCCCGCTCAATGATGTTGTCGCCGAGCTTGTTCATTTGGAGACAGTCGGATTCAAGCACAAAGGCAAGCACTTCACCGTGTCGGTTTGAGAAGCAATTAACATGCAGCTTGATATTATGTTAACTAACCGTTATTAATAAATGAATAACCGTTTTAACCAGTGAACAGTTATGACACAATATAATAGCAAATACGTATAATTCATTGCTTCCTACGCGCATTGAGTACGATAAATATAGGGTAGACAAGTCGTTGTCCTTGACGAACGTCCCATTTAAATGGTGAGATGATAAGAAATATTTGTGTGCAGGTAGTTCAGGTGATCGCGGACAAACCTGCACTTGCCAAGATCACAGGGCACTTAAACCACAATGCCAACCTTGCATGTCAAATCTGTCCATATCAGGCCAGACCAAAACAAGACAAGCAGGTTCGAACGCGGGAAATGTTAGCCTATATCGTTAATGTATAACGTGTTCGTTTCATCGGAAGCATCCAACCACACCGTCGAGATTTATTATTAATCCATATTGTCAGCCGTGTTAAAACTGTTTCATTCGATACCACACTCATACTCTGTATCGCTCGTAGTCAAGGACTGCGGCGGAGCAACTATCAGAGGCAGAGATTTCAATAAAAGCCGATCTGATCGACACGATTGAGAAACTTGCTCCGCGCAATGTCGCTGTGGTTACCTCAGCTTCTCATGTTCTCCCAGCTGCTTCTGTGGCTTTGATTACCCCGCCGGTGCAAAGTTCCTCCTCAAATGCAAATGGAACCAGAAGACCATCTCGACCGAAGCGTGGTGCGGCACCAGCATCTGTTGCAGCAGTCCCAGTTGTTGGAGCTTCTTCGGTTGCGGGGGCTCTCCCAGTTGCCACTGTGACTGCCAGTGGTGCTACCGTTGGCGAGGATGAGGCTGAGGAGGTTAAAGCCGTGTGCTTTATCACGGAAAATATGAAGGTCAAAGACTACGAAAGGCTGAGAGCGCTAATGGACCACGAATTCGTGACAACAGGTTCGAGTTAACGCTTCATTTGCGAATGATTACCTAATTATTCTCATTATTTTATAATAACCGGTTTATAATAATTGCATAACCGCTGAATTTAGGTCATAATTTAAATCCAGCATATTTTACTGAATAATTAAACTCATTATCGAGCCTCAAGAATATTAATTAAATTAAATATTATCTCACAGCATTGAAGTCGTTCAACGAACTCGCACATGTGGACGGCGTCCCGCAAGATCGCTTAACACGAGCCTACCAACGTACAGGCTTCAGGTGATGCCTTCGTTCGTCGCCATCGTTTCACCTCGATCGTTTTATGCCATTCATCGTTAATTCACTGCTATGTGTGTGAGTTCACCAATTAAGAATTAACCGTTTAACCGTTAATTCAATTCGATTTACTGATAACAATTCAAGTAACGGATATCCGGCTCACTGGTTGTCCTTTAGAACAACTACACTGATTCACCTCAAGCGGTTGGACTTTGGCCGGTTTGATTCCATATGATTCACTGAAAACCGGCCAGGATCGAATCATTCATGCATCTATAACCGTTAATTAAACTTGTTAATCTTAATTACTGGTACATTAATCGCCAATTTGAACGTGGCACTTTAATTTTTACGCACACAGCAATATATTTTATTCACCACAACGATTCAAATTTAGAATGATCACGCCTGACCTAATGCATATCGTGGATCACGGCGTGCTGCTAGACGTGACAGAGCGCATTCTGTCGACGCTAACCCCGAAGGAATACCACGTCTTCGCTGAACGCATGAAGAAACATTGGGTCTGAAACATTTAATTTTTTTTTGTGACTAGTAGCTTATTATCCAGTGATGTAACGGTGTATTCTTAATGTTGCATGCGTAAAATATTGAAATGAAATAAATGTCGGCATTGAAGTCACTTCTTCCTGCGATCATAATTAATTGGCGTTCGTTTAGAGTTCCAGTCTCTATCCAACGTTTGCGGACGAAAAGACGATGAAAGAGGGGAAGATTAGTGCATTTAAGGGTAAGCCACGAGCTGCAGAATCTGTTTGCGGTTATAACTACAATAATCGAATTGTGCGTGCAATTTAAAACCTGTTATGATTCATCTTAATGGAGAGAGAACAATCTCTCATTAATTCAGCTAATTCTCGTAGGCTCTCTTCATGAAGCGGGTGGCAAAATTTGCGCTTCGCGGACTATTGAAACCCGACGTTCAAGAAGTGCTGAATAACGTTGTCCAGATCCCGATAATACTAGAACAAGGTACGTGTATTTCAGTGAAGCTATCGTTTAAAAATCTGGAATATTTTATTTTAAACATTTGATATTTCATTATTTTAATTGCTTCCCTGTTTGCCCAATTAAGGTGCTTCATTATTTATTTCCCGTAGATTATTTCAACGAGCATCATTTGGAATGGCTTTCGACGTCAATTGAAGAATTTCAAGCTTCATTTGTGCGAGCTTTCGGACTGTCTGCTGCTACGAAGTCCAACTTGCACTCTTTAGTGCATATTCCAGAGAATATTGCGCTCAATGGTACAGTTCACGACCAGTCGGTTTGATCAATAAATCACTTGCATTAAGAATTATCAACTTCCTCTCACTCATTAACCGGTTATGGTACAAGCGATTGGTTTTTTCATCACAATTAAATTAACCGGTATAATTCCCAGGTCTACGCATACGAGCGCATCGTGACCTCACTCAACAAGGTCCACGTGAATGGGCACGATTCCGCCCGTCAGATCATGCAAGAATGCATTCGAGAAACGAAACGACAAATTTTCGGTGTCGATGTCGACCCAAGGTTCGTTATGACGGCCTTATAGTTTATGAGCTTTTATATAACCTTATAAACCATGCATTCGCGTCGGTCCCTTTAGCTTTCCTGTTTTAATCAGTTTTCCGTTTAACCGGTTATGTTGTTGAAAAAGAAATTTATTCGACAAACTTCTAACGTTAATAATAATTAAAGCGAACAGCAGATATTTTTATAATTAATTCCTTGCATGGCTACACGTGTGATTGATGTCGCAAATTAATGATTAAATATATGACCTGGAAAAGTTAATTAAGTATTCAATGCGTGAACCCTTCAACATAAACTGACTATCAAGTCATTTATTTACCCAATTAAGTTATTCACAATGTGCGATGCAATGATTACTTGGCCCCTATATCGCTAAATGTCCGCTTTCGTACTACTATAGTTGCTATCATTCTCGCGCAGACTGCTGCGCGGAACCACGAAGGAGTTTCAAGGGTTATTTCAACAGTCATCGCTAGGAGCGGCGTCGAAAACCAAGCGGCAGCCAGCTGAAAAGCTGGCTGAACGTCCCAATGCCTTTAAGCATCAACATGCCGAGGACGGTTCCATCGCTTCGTTCACCATTGGAGACACAGAATACTGGGCCTCAAGTAACAATTCGTGGCGTTCAGAGCGGGTGTGTTTGCAATAATTAAGTCAGAATTTTGTTGAGATTTCGCATTTCATAATTTAATTGATTGTCCTCCAATTTAATTTGTTGCGAGACATTTTTGAACCAGCTTCATAATTATAGTTCTATTAACGGTTATATTTATTATATTTATTATTTCCATCATTCGTTGTGAATAACGAAAAAGGATATGATCGCACATCGGCTTATTTATATTTACTCGATATTTCGAAAATAATTGATACACGTGACCCATTTTATTGTTTGTTCCGCTCGACAGGCACATGTATACTTATCCAACCTTAAAACTTGTAGGTATATTTCGTATATCACGCTGAAGGAGCAAAGACGGTTGGCAGCCGGCTCCAGGTTGGCTGGATCGAGAAGCTTTGTTGCGCTGATCAAGATCTGTCTCGGCTCGAGGGACCCCGCCGCGAATGCCAGGCCCCCATCACACTCACGTTTCGTCGGGCACGATCGACGCGTGATAATCTCACACGTTGTTCATATATCAACCTCCTTGAGGCGCCCGCTGCTGGAGTCCAGCTGACGGCACCCTGCTGCTTGTGCTCGGTTCACTTTGAGCCCTTCCTTGATAATGACGAAGTAGACCTGAGCACCCTTCAGATGAAGCGGTTCGCTGTGCCTGATGACGTCGTTATCTTATCCGGTTAATTTGTTTTTTTGTGTTCTTTTTCCTCTGGTCGTTTATTACAGTTTAATTTAATTCTCTCGCTTCTTTCATTTTTATTATTATTATTATTTATTTCGATAAAATCCGATGCCTGACAAAACGCAACAATCAACTGCAATGTAAATTAATTACAATTAATGAACTGATACTTGTCATTAAGACGGGAATCTAGCGCTGGCAACTTGGTTTGTCACGCGTTCATCGGTTGCTTTATTAAATGTATTGTTCATTTCAATTTAATCGGCTACGACCAAGAAAATAACTGTAATAGCGTGGCGTCCAAGTAATCAAGTTGATGCTTTTACAACCGGTGCAATTGATTGGTCGGCATTGTCATGAACATGGATAGATACATGTCTGATCAAGGATCGAGATCGCAACGAGGCCAAGCATCATGCAGATCCAAAATGAATTAACGGGTTTTAAAATAAAGTTGAAAAATTCACATTGCTGACAGCTGACACAACGCCCACGGTCAGTAAGCCTTGCATGCAGCTGCAGTATAAGAAGCCAGACAAATACATGCATGCTCAGTTGCTCACATATGCAGCACAATGAGCAAGAAACCGTAATTATGTTCATTGCGATCCCCGACACTACTGCGTAATATTTTAAACGGCATGATCGAGCTACCGCCAAAAAAAAAAAATTGATAAGGAATCAATGAGTCAACCAGGCGTTGAGAGGAACGCGTTGTAATCAGTCAACATTTCATTTAATTGACGAATTGCAAATGAATTCAAGTGAATCTCTGAAGAAGAAGAAGAGAATACATGTACTATGTTGTTATTATGAGGAGTCCGACTCGGAGTCGCTCTCCGTATCCGCGTATTGGGTTGTGTGATAAGCTTCTGGAGTCGTATATGCCCAATTATTGTGCTTCTTGAAGTTCTTGTCGTCTTCGCCGTAGTTGTACAGGAGTTGCTCGCCCACCATGATTTTAGACTGCAATAAAGTAACTCATTGACGGTGAACATTAAGAACTGCTCGCACTTACGAGTGGCGAGTGCATCATTCATTTTGTCAATGCGCTCGAGTATTTTATTAGAGAACGACAGGGGAATTAATGATGACTCATGTCGGATTCATGCACAACCAATATGCCTGCCATGTTCCTCTTTAACCGGTCATGACCGGATGATTCAATAACCGGTTATGATCAAGCAAACGTCAAATTAAGGGTGGCAACGCTTGAATGAAGATGCATAACCATTAGTCAATTTTATTTATATAACCAACCGTGGCAACGAAAAAGATCCTCGGTTTCCCCTCGATGTAAAGAAGCTTGGTTTTCAAGTTGATGAGAGCCACAATATCCGAGTGATTGATTAGTCGACCAACGCCAAATTCGGTACGTGTAGCGTCGATGCTGCAATGTCGAGCTCAGTACAGTTAATATACCAGCTATATATACGTAACAAGCTTAGCTCAAGCAAGCAATAAACGCGACCTGCATGATTCATGAATGCAGGAACCGGGCATGGAGGCTAATTTATTATGCTATAAAAATAAAATAATATATTCAACATGATCATCATAATAAAAGGTTTACTTAAACGGCTAATAATAAATTGAAGCGTGAAACCAATGAGCAAGTAACAGTTCAGGTCCACTGATCAAATACATGCAACTGTTATAACCCGTTAAATTTATGAAGCTAAATTAATTACACTATATTCTGGTTGATTCACTAACTTGATCAAGCAACAGGGAAGAATATATTAAATTATTTGCAAACCACATTTTCTTTTGACCGATGCCAGAATAAAAATAGTAGAGGTAACAGCGGGGGTGAACCACCTTGTGCTGCTCATCAAGCTATAAACGTATTCATCGTTGGTTGTAATATAAATGTTAGACAGAAAGCATTAATATCCTGCTGGGCGACTCATCAAATGAAACTCATGTATGCACACAAGGAACATGAAATAAATTTAGCAAGTGAAACATATTCAGCCAGGATCATGTCTTTGTTGCGGCGCGGGTCAAATGCTAGTGATTTCAAGAAGTATTTATTGTTCGATTTTTTATATATTCACGTAGCCTTGTTCTTTACAATTTAATCTTACTTATAAATACGAACGATGATAACCGGTTACAATCATGTCACTGAATAATTCACCGTTAATCGAGATTAATCATTCCGATGCACGTACCTGTCTGTATTCTTCATCCCGCTGCTTCCCCTCCTTCGCAGTCACCAGGTCACCATTGTACTCGCAGATAAATTCGCCTTGGTGAATAACTCTGGTCGCAAACACTCCAAATCCGATTGCATCATTTATTTTAGCAACCTACCACAGATGGAATTTTTATAACTAAAAGCATTCAGGAAAATGCAAGGACAACAGGTCTATGAATGCGAAAGTTAGCGAGCGCTGCAAAGCCAAAAGAAAGAACAAACAATCTAACTCACACGCATGCACGTCAGGTGCGAATCAGCTATCAACATGAAATAAAAACGAACGAGAAGATCTGGATGGAACTCGTAACCCTCTCTGCTGAGTTCATTCAGAGCGTTGATGTAGCCCTGGTCAGATCGCGCGTACTGCGTACATCATGTTAAAAGTAATCTTTTTCCAATTAAATAGACGTTGACAAATATTGATTGACTTGAAACAAACTTTGTACTTTCGGTTTCTGTCGCATCTACGGCCCGTACCACAAGCTGCCCCATTGGTCATGTAGGATTGAATGTGTGCGATGCTGAGGCTCATGTTAGTCTCCTCCTGTATATCAAGCCACACGCAACTATGCATATGAAGTGAAGTCAGGAGCTTGGGTAATGTTTCATGCAGATTCAAACCTTCGGAATTCATCTATATCAAACTCGACACTGATGCGACCTCCCATCAGCCCCGCCCCGATGAGTAGCATGTTCTGTTCAAATGCAGTAATCAACCATGCGTCCTCTCGTAAAAGCCAACGTATACATCGACGCCGAGTTAATGTTAAATATAAAGTATTGACGGGGTACGTGAATTGTTAACCGTTAATTCATACGTTACTAGTAACGTTTAGAGGAATAGGACAAAGTGCGAACCATGATCGTGAAAGGCCCACAGTTGAAGGTATCAGGTTGCTGCATGACCTCCATGTCACTATCGTCATACTGCACTAGCTCTGAATCACTTATCGACAGATTGCCTTCTTTGCAGAGAATGGCAATGGCCTCCTTGACATACCTGGAATTAATCATTGAAGCGGTTGTCAACACGTTAATTCATTTACGATAGCCACGATTTTTTTTCACAAACTCGACATATTTGAATCTTCGTTCCTCCGACCCGAACGGACGCAAGGAATCATAGCAGCAATAAGCCTGTGAAGCAAATAAAGTTTATTAGGCCTAAGCCGACAAGAATACCTATACTGCTCGAGACATGCATACGTATTAAATGATTTGTTGACTTGAGGACTTGATCGGGATAACTGGATAACTTAATTCATCGAAAAAGTACACACATAACGGTGACACACATAAGCACATACGCACATATTGATTGTTGAACTCGAGCATGCATGAGCGTTTAGGTGTATTACTCAAATCGGAATTCAACTATTTGAGGTCAATAACGTTATAACGATTAAATTTAAATAATTTTTCAATAGAAATGGGGATCCTTCTAGATGTTAATGGTTTAAATAAGCATTTCAATTACCAGAGATGATGATTATTATTTTTATTGTCATGTAATTAATGCATAGGATAGAAGACTTGAAACCCAAACATAGTCTTTAGCCAGGTTACTATACCCGCGTCGCTCAAATGCAATCAGCCACCAATGGTGATATGCGTTAATAACGAAGACGAGCTTGTTGTACTTGTCAAGAGGCTGCGACACATAACCCTTTTAGAACATACTAAACGAATCATAGGTAACCATTGCACTTTGGAATAATTTTTATTGCGCAACAGGTAGTTATAATTCGTGAACTGGTTAATACGTGTCAATTAGCATGGAGATATCGGATGCCAAGAACATATAATCCTATGCAACAAACAACATTTCGGCAACGACTGAGAACACGATTCTTTTTGCAAGCATTTGATACGGAATCCCAGTCCTCTTGAATGACAGAAGAAGGAAAGAAAAACGAAGAGTAAACAATGCGCCCGGGCATTTTCGGCATGTATGATATCACGCCATTGACAATCTACGAAGAAAGGTGGAGATATATGAGGCATGTTCCAAATATGCGCATCCGACGAATATATACTCACCCCTTGACATGACAAGAATCGAAAAGGTCATTAGCTGTAATTACCAGTTTGTTAATTGATCGACAAATCACTTCTAGAACGCCGAACATATCTGGAATTGATTACCCTAGATGCACGATCCAGACGAAAATGCATTAACCATGCTTTACGATATTTAGTTATTACCGAATTTGCTGACCATATCAATCAGTCATCGAAAATAAAAAACTCGCTGCTAACCGTTTATGCAAGCGCATGCGCTAGTTGATCGACAAACCGCATCGGAGTATAATGAGTTCTTTTCCGTAAGTAGGCTTAAATCCTCTGAAGGGAAATAGATCCGTCGTGAACTCTAAAGGAATAATATTTAATCATTAATTTACGGAATTTGTCAGATCGAGAACATCTTTTGAAATTACGGGTCAAGATAATAACTTTAAAAGCTTTAATTCAATGTTTTACGATCCACTTGAGGGGATGTTGAACTTGAAAATAAATCACGATATCATAGAGAAATCGACCTTCTTCTCCTTCTTCTTCGCGTCAGAGACAACTTCATCCTGCACATGTTAATCATAACCGTCAATTAGGCAGGTGGTTGGGATTTGATAGGAATTTACTTGCATCAGCATCAAATCTTGAATTGAATATCTATTCCGTGTTGATGCTCGCCGTTTGGAAATCGTTGTTTTTATTTATTTACATTGAAATAACCGTTAATGATCAATTCGTTTTCTGCTCATCGAATTAGTTATGCAGTTGTTAATCTATGTTATTTTACGGTAATAGAGTGATAAAAATTTAATAGCTTTGACATGGAAATGATCGAGTATGACCACATTGAACGGGTTCTATTTATTATCAGTCTTCAAAATGTTCCAATTGCCCAAGATGATGCATCAACCGTTTATAATTGATTGTTTCAATCAACGGTGGCAAACATCGTCGGAGACAGTCAGATGCGGTGAATCGTTGTCATTCACGGTCACATGGGAGAGTTGGCGCTGAGGAAGAATATTGGGGGGATTCAGAGCTCGAGCACTCTGAACGATCGACTTCTGGGAGTTGGTGGCAACTGCCTGCAATAATATAGCATATGAGCGGCAGTTCGATAATTTAATTACTTACGAAACAAATTGAATTAAATCGCCAGTTAACGGTTAACCGGGCGACATAACGTTCAATTATCAAAGTTAGAGACTTCAAATCGATTCATCAAGAGCCATCACGATTATGAAGCTGTACAAAATTTCTATATTTTAATTAATTCGAATCATTATGCATACATGTGGAAATTAGTAGAAAGTCCATCAAATGCATAGGTAGAGCGTAACAACTGCCAGCAATTTAATATTCATGCGCGAATATAGCCATCTCTAGTATTTAATACAAATCACCTGCTTGCAGCTTATGAATTGCATTTATTCATTCAGTATAAGGGTTATTTATTACCAAACACAATCAAGTCCCAAAGAAAATGAATAAACCTGTCCATCTGCACCATATGTAAAATTGATTGAAGACGCGGCAAACAATTTCTGAAATATTTAATTAGTCCATGATTTTTTTTTACGATTAACGGTTAATCATTAATCGTATCGTGTAGATAGCTTGAATGTCGTCTGTCATTCTTTGTGAGCTCGCATTTGCTTGCAATCATGATCGATGAGCTTAAATTCGTGTAAAATCATGCAAGCAAGGTGATGATCCATCGATTGTTTTGATTTTAAAAATTAATACATGCATGGTCTTCGAGCGGACATATTCAACTCATCCAATTTAATTAATTAATGCGATAATGACCTAAGGAATTGTATCTCACGCAGGCATGCAAACCGCTGGCAATGGGCCATTTATGTCTAGAGTTCCTCGTGATGCATGGATTGCAGGTTGGGGTACCAATGTTGGAAAAGCAGCCTTGTTCTTAGACGCAGGCAAGGTCACAGCAGGGGCTATCGAGGTTACAGGGGCAGCAGTAGCTGTAACCAGGTTCGATATTGTTGGCATCCGCTGGGAAACTTGAAAAGTTGGTAGGGAAGCTGATTCGGATCGGAGAGCCGTTTGCTGAGGAAAGCTGGAATTCATGGATAAGATGGAAAATAAAAACGTCATTCGCGAGTAATAATATGATATCGATTAATTTATCCTATCCACGTACGTTCAGAAATTAACATTCGGAATCACACCAAGGCAGGAACTTTGGTCGATTTTTCCGAATTAAAATAAAAAATTTAATTTAAATCTCAATTAACGGTTAATGAGTCACAGTTACAAATGATGATTACAGACAATTAAGGTAAACATGCAAACCTGGTCGTTAAACCTTCTCGAGCTTCTGGACGGAGTACATGCCAAACAAAACAGTCGACACATAAAGGAACAGATGGATCACAAATGCACTGTCGATCGGTCCAGTTATGATTTGGGCAGTCTTCGCACTGCTGAATCTTGGGTTTGAAGCTTCCCATACCGTCCGGCCGTTGGATGAATGGTAGATGTGCGTGTGAGACGGTCATTTGATCTTTGAGTCGCAAAAGAGCTAATCCGCCTTGGCTCATGACCAATCCGGCAGGAAGTCGATCCTGAAGTAACAATTGCTGCTGTCGTATTGAATTCTCGCAAATGCTCGGCAAATCTGTAATATATGACCATAAGAAGACGTGTTGTAATAAAGGAAGGAATCGTTCGGTTTCGATGACCTGTCGCTTTTATCGGTGTTCTCGGCAAGCCTGTTATGTTTTGCTGCTGCAGTACTGGCTGCTGAGGCTGCTGAGGCTGTTGTTGCTGGACGTATTGCTGAAGCTGCTGTAATTGTATCTGTAGCTGCAATAGTTGCTGCTGTTGTTGCTGTTGTTGCTGTAGCTGTTGTTGTTGCTGTGGATGTGGCTGTGGTTGTGGCTGTTGTTTTTGATGTGGCTGTGACTGTAGCTGTGGTTGTGGCTGTGGCTGTTGCATATTCAACGCAGATACAGATGTTGTCCCGGATGGTGCTACATCCAATATGACAATAAACTAAATGTTTATGCAGAATCAAAATGTAAATGTTTCAAACAGGCGTTTGCGATGCTAAAGGGCTGAAAATCAACCTCATCCATCGGCAGTGACCTTTTAGCTTTTGCCTGATGGACATAATGCTCTAAAAATAGAATGCAAAGTCATTAATTGGCACTCATCTAGCCCAATCATCAATATATATTGCGTTACATTATGACATCCGAAACCCGATTACGAGATTAGACATAATTTCTGATTAGCTAACCTGTCGTAAGAAACATAATTTAAACTGCCTATGGCTTCCCTGTCCTTCTTACTCTCTCACACTTTTCTTGCAGTTACGGTTATAATTAAGTTTATCAGCGTTCATTATTTTTGTTAAGCGGATCTAAAGCTATTCGGTTAGATTCAAGCTTATAAGTTAACAACCTCAGGTTAAACAGGAGTTGGCCGATTTAAAAAAACTTTAGAAATGAAATAGAATAAACATCACGAAGCGAACTCGTCGACAACGTACCGGAATCGACGATATCATCGGCCACCTTCTTGGATTTCGAACCTTCCTTTATCGATGGGGCTGCGCAGAATAACAGGTTAATTATAGCCGATTCGTAGGTAAAGGTGCAAATGGACTATTGATAATTTGGAAGAAGCGCACGATATTCCATAATGCTTTACGCAGCCAATATATGCTCTCAAAGAAACTTAATGATTTTATTCTTCAGAATAACATTGAAGGAACTTCAAACAGATCGCCCGTCGTTTCTTTTCCTGTGATGCACTCTTGTCGCTTTGCTTCTTGTGAGCTTTTGCATCTGAAGCGTCTGTAAGGAAAACCATGAAGCAGGTTGAGACGACCTTAGTTGATGATGAATCAATTAAATGATCCATTTTCCAATTATCAAACCTTCCTCTGAGCTCAACTCGTGGTCATCGCCATGAGAGCGGGTATGGATGGTTCGCTTTGCCGGGGGCGTTACGGTATTTCCTTCAGGAGTGGCTTCGACGGATGAACGAGTCTTTCGGGTCTGTGATACAGGTGTGATTGGATTTGTTGCAGGCGAAGTTGATTTCGCTGTGGCGAGTGAGGTGGATTTTGCAGTCGTAGGCGTAGTTGATTTCGTTGATGCAGGTGTGGCAGGG
>Ga0214167_1000665_pt1 | contig 16142 bp, 19 predicted proteins | sample TroBogypolimnion_45_FD_153006 | JGI IMG/M metagenome (GOLD analysis project Ga0214167, IMG submission 153006) | Freshwater microbial communities from Trout Bog Lake, WI - Practice 18AUG2009 hypolimnion v3 | ecosystem: Environmental > Aquatic > Freshwater > Lake > Hypolimnion/Profundal zone ... | reverse complement strand
ACCTGCACGACTCCTACCTGCACGACTCCTACCTGCACGACTCCTACCTGCACGACTCCTACCTGCACGACTCCTACTATCCGTTATCCACAGAACCTTTCGAATCTCCTAATTTTCCGAAGCGATTGTCAGACCCCTCCCCAAGAATTAACTCATGAACGAAGAGCGCACAAAGGATTTGCTCGAGCAAACTCCTGGTATCGACGTACTCGTCGAACTCATCAAGATCGATCCCAATTCACTTAACGCCTCTGGTCGCGTTGATTACCTGGCAGCCCTCGAAAGACAGGGTGGGTGGTTACAAGCGCTTATGCAGATTGCGATCGTGGCAGTTGCGGGCTCGGAGCCAAGTGCAGATCGGGGAAATTACTCAGATGTCGATGACCCGCAGCGCGAAGAGATCGCCAGCGCACTCAACTTGGCTCCGGTGACTGCCCAGTCCAGAATCGATGTTGCCCGAGTGCTGACACAACATCTGCCGGCAACATGTACCGCGTTGGCCAACGGTGAAATATCCAGTGCTCAAGCTACGGTTATCGCTAAAGAGAGTTCGGCACTTCTGCGTCGCGGTATAGACCCAGATCAACTTAAATATTTGGAAGCTACAGCCATCGCCTATTCAGAATTTCACACTCCAGCTCAAGTCACTCATAAAGTCAGAAGTATCGTGGCGAAGATGGATCCGGTGGAATTTGAAGTTGGAGTATCGCAGGCTGCCCAAGCTCGTCGCGTGACCATCACCCCACAGCCATATGGAATGGCGCAGATCATGGCGCTACTCCCCGCATCTGAAGCCCAATCGGTCTGGTTGGCGATCGATAAGTTGGCTCGAGCAAATCGTGACAAGAATATGGCGGCTGTGATGGCAAATGCTTCGCCTGTGGCAAATGCTTCGCCACTCTCCTCTCGCGGCGATCACGATCCGCTTCCCGACTTCATTGTTGCCAACATCGAACCGTTGACACTTGACCAGCTTCGCGCCGATGCTCTCGCGAATATTGCTGAACAATTCTTAGTGAATTCTTCGGATCAAAATCTGGCACATGGTCGCCCCGTCACTTTAAACTTAACCCTGGATCTACCCACCTTCCTCGGTCTCAACGAGAACCCAGGACTTTTGGCGGGTTATGGAGAAATTCCTGCGTCGGTAGCAAGAACTCTGGCTAGTGATGCAAAGTGGCGGCGATTTATCACCGATCCGATCTCTGGAAATCTCCTCGATTATGGACGGCTCACATATGAACCCCCTCAAGCTTTGGTTGACTTTATTGTCGCGCGAGATCGAAGATGCCGATTCCCGGGGTGTAGACAGCCCGCACGTGTTTGCGACATTGATCATGCGATTCCTTGGGAAAAAGGAGGCGAAACATCTCAAGAAAATCTCGGACTCCTCTGCCGGCGCCATCACCGGATGAAGACTCATGGCGGTTGGAAATTACTCTCTTATGCGGATGGCTCGTGCGAGTGGACTTCTCCCGAGGGAAAACAGTTTCGGTTAGAGGCTCGGCGGATCGACGAAATCGCCTAGGCGAGCTCTCTCCTTACCCTTCTCTGTCCATACCCTTCTCTGTCCATACCCTTCTCTGTCCATACCCTTCTCTGTCCATACCCTTCTCTGTCCATACCCTTCTCTGTCCATACCCACCATTCAAAGCAAAATCTTTAAGAATTCCCGTTAATATTCCCAAGGTAAGAATCTGTTTCGGTAGGGCGGATACAGAATCTAACTCTTACAACTATTCAATGCCCTTAATCTGTATTTCTTGAATCAGCGCAAAAGGAGCCACAATGTTAAAAGGATTTAAAGAGTTCATTCTTCGGGGAAATGTCATCGACCTCGCTATCGCTGTTGTGGTTGGCGCTGCCTTCACCGGGATCGTTACCCAATTAACAAAATCATTTATTCAGCCCCTCATCCAAGTATTTGGTGGTGGAGGTATTCACGGCGGTGCCTTCATTATTCACGGAGTTGCCTTTGATTGGGCTGCATTTCTCAATGCCATCGTAAACTTCTTAATCATCGCCGCCGTTCTCTACTTCTTCATTGTTCTACCCATAAATCGAATCAGCGCACATCGCCGCCACTTGGAATCTGAAGCCGCTCCAGCTCCCGAACCAGAAGATGTATTACTACTGCGTGAAATTCGGGATTTGCTTAAGAAGAATTAGAGGGTCGCTAGTGCGCCGTTTACTCGCCACGATCGTCACGATAACGATGATCGTGGCGATCCCAGGTACAGCTTTTTCTAACGCTGCCTCAACGAATTCCCAGGCCTCGATCGCAAAGTCGACTCCTAAAGTAGCTTCGACGAAAGCAAAGGTAGTTAATTTTCCGGGTTCTCGACCATTCAAACTTCAGGTGCCATCTCTCTACAGCAAGTCCAATCCTGCGCCGTTAATCATCGCCCTTCACGGATATACCTCCTCAGGAGCTGACACCGAGAAATATTTGAAATTGGGACCAGTCGCAGATGCACGGGGAATTCTTTACGTTGCCCCCGATGGTTCGCTAGATAACAACGGTCTGCAATTCTGGAATGCAACTCCGGCTTGTTGCAACTTTTATGGATCAAAAGTGGACGATGAGGCTTACATCATGAGCATCATCAACTCAGTATCGAAGAAATATAGCGTTGATCAAAAGCGTATCTACGTTGTGGGTCACTCCAATGGTGGCTTCATGTCTCATCACATGGCTTGCAGCGATTCTGATCGAATCGCTGCAATCGCCAGTTTTGCTGGAGCCACGTATAAAGATCAATCGATGTGTAAACCAAGCCAGCCCATAACAGTGCTACAGATCTGGGGAACCGCTGACGAGACGATCGCCTACCTGGGAGGGGCCCTTGTGGCTCCCTATCCGGGAGCTGCAGAAACAATTGCCGACTGGGCGAAGTTAGATAAGTGCAGCGCAAAACCGAATACATCACCGACTAAAATCAATATTGAAAGCAGCATCCCGGGTAATGAAACAACGGTCAGTGACTACTTTGGTTGTGCGAACAAGACCACGGTAGAACTATGGTCGGTCGCTGGTGGTCACCATGTTCCGACGTTGGCATCAGATTTTGCAACTAAATTGGTTAATTTTCTCTTGGCTCATCCGAAGGCATGATCTGGCTCATCCGAAGGCATGATCTGGCTCATCCGAAGGCATGATCTGGCTCATCCGAAGGCATGAGCCTCGCGAGGCAGAGAAAATGTTGCCATTCTTTCTGCCTCGCATTTTGTGGAGGTGCCGGGAATCGAACCCGGGTCCTCTAGCATTGACACAGAGCTTCTACGAGCGTAGTCCGCTAAACGTATTCTCAGTCCTGACTCTCACGCGAACATGTAGTCAACGAACTCATTTGCAGTTAGTTTCCCCGGATGCACCCGCAACATTGCATCAAGGTAAGCCCTCTAGCGACGCTAGGCTCCGAGTCGAAGGCTCACTCGGTCTAACGGATTTCTATCGCTTATGCAGCGAGTGAGAAATCAGCGGCAGTTGTACTGGCGCTTATAGTTTTGCCAGGGTTATTGGTTAACGAGATCATCCCGGCTTCCTCGGCTCGCTTCCTCTGCCCCAACATCTAAAGTCGAGACCGTTCACCCCCAGGGGTTAGGTTGCGCCCTAAGTGTAGGTCAGCAACTCCAATTTTCGGAAATTGCGCACCCACAAAGCCGAGGCTTCGCGCCTATATTTCACTTAACTCTGATTCTTGCCTGAAGTCCTTCGCGAAAGCGCACGCGTCATCTCGCGATTAGCTTCCTTCTCCTTCAAGTCGTTCCTCTTGTCATATGCCTTCTTGCCCTTGCCAAGAGCCAATTCGACCTTCGCCTTACCATCCTTAAAATAGAGTGAAAGTGGCACCAAGGTAAGTCCGCCTTGCTTGATGATCCCAGCGATCTTGTCGATCTCCTTCTTGTGCATCAGCAGTTTTCTATCGCGCCGCGGAGTGTGGTTATTCCACGTTCCCTCGGTGTACTCAGGAATATGAACATTGCTCAACCAGAGCTCTCCATGATTCATCATGGCAAATCCATCGATTATGGATGCCCGGCCAGCTCTTAGTGACTTGACCTCAGTTCCAGTAAGCATGATTCCGCATTCCCAGACATCCTCGATGAAATAGTCATGGCGAGCACTCTTGTTCTGCGCAATCAGCTTGCGGCCTAGCTCTTTAACCATTTCATCACCTGCCTTCTTGGAAACTCGGAGTTGATTCTGCAGGCGCAATCGTACCGTGCGAAGTGAAGGTAATTTTTAAAAGGATTTGCAACTTCTACTTCTTTGTCGTGGCACTCTTTCCAGAATCCAGCGCAACTAGCCCCGCCAGGATTGAGACTGCCTGTGAAATTTCATGATTCTCATTCACCTTAAGGTCAGGGGTGATTCCAACCTGATCAATGGCACGCCCTGAGGGTAGGTGGTATTGGCCAACGGTAATCTCTAATTGGGAGCCATCGCTCAAAGTGCTGATCTCTTGAACGGTACCTTTGCCATAACTTTGCTCACCGATAATGACGGCGCGATTTCGATCCTGTAGAGCTCCTGCAATGATCTCCGCCGAACTCGCCGTGGCTCCATTGATTAACACGACCATCGGTGCAGTATCTGGGAGTGAATTAAATGAACTCATAATTTGGGGCACTCCCCCTTTGCGATCATAAGAAACTATGAGTCCGGGGCTTAAGAACTCCGACGCCAGGCTTACTGCCACGTTAAGCACCCCTCCTGGATTATCGCGCAAATCCAAAATCACCCCGCGAGTATGTGGGTACTTGGCAAGCGCTGTAGCGACATCATCCGCTGCATGAAGTGAGATAGCCAAAACTTGGATATATATTGTTTTTGGGGCAATTTCTGATGCGAGAACATCCCCGGTTAGAACGGCTTCCCGCTTCAGAATTACATCAGTCGCAATCCCATTGCGACGTATACTCAACGCCACCCGAGTACTTGGATTTCCTCGAAGTGCAGCTATCGCAACTGCAACCGTTGCATCAGAAACATTGGCTCCATCAACTGTCAGCAATTGATCAGAAACTTTAACACCAGCTCGCGACGCGGGAGAGTTTGACTGAACGCTGGAAATTTCTAATTGGTTGAGCGGAGTCCTACGTAACCAAATTCCTATTCCTGAATATCTCCCTTGCAATGTTTCATCAAATGCCGTCGTTGTAGCGGGAGGAAAATAATTGGACCATCTATCTTTGGTCGCCTTGAGCACTGCTTCAATAGCTGCCCGTTGCAAAAGAACTTCTGTTGGAGAATGGGGATCCCCGCTCGATACTCGGGCGATCGCCTGATCCACAAGGGAAAGAGGGTGTTGGTTTTCACTGATGAGATACCCCGAGGTATATGAGCCTCCAACAAATAAAGCGAGAACGAAGGTGCCAAAAATAATACGAGCGCGCTTTACTTTGAAAGAAATTTTCTTTCCAGCCGAAGTGATGCTTGGCCCTGCATTATCGCTTGAGCTGTTATCACCCGATCCATCCGCGCCAGTCGACATCATTCCAGAGCCAACTTCGCCACTAGTGGAGTTATGAGCCATGTGCGCAATTAAGGGAGCGTCAGACTTTAAGGTACTTACGCAGTGTAAGCACAGATGCAACCGCAGAGACGAATAGCCCAACCCCAAGTAGCACTGAAGATGTGATCCACACATCAGTCCACCTAAAGAATCGTGTAAAAGAGAGGAGCGGTGCCACCTTGGCATCGACAAGAGTCTTGATTCCCGCCAGTAATCCCGTGGAAACCGCCCAACCTAAGAGAGCCGATATCAACCCCTCGAGCAAGAATGGAAGTTGAATTGAGAACGAGGATGCTCCAACAAGGCGCATAACGCCCGTTTCGCGTCGTCTACTAAATGCGGCAAGTCGCAGCGTATTACTGATGAGAAGGGCAGCGGTTAGTACGCTGACGATTCCGATAAGAAGTGCGCCATCACGAAGAACGCCGAGCAATTTAAAGAACTTATCAAGGATCTGACGTTGATCCTGCACTGTGTCCACGCCTGGGCGCCCCGCAAATGCACTTTGAATAACGCTGAACTGGGTCGGGTCCTTCAACTTAACTCTGAAACTTTCAGGTAACTGATCAGGCGTTACGTTCTGTGCAATTGCCGATCCCTTGAATTGCTCTTGGAAATGTTGATAGGCCTGCGCCTGTGATTCATAATAAACCGTCTGCACAACGGGTAACGAAGTCAGGTCGGACTGAATTGAATTCCGCTGGGTAGAAGTTACCGGGCCGCCCGAACACGAGGGCGATTGCGAGAGAGAACCGCAGAGAAAGACAGATACTTCGATTTTGTTATACCAATAATCCTTCATTACCCGCACCTGTGAGTTGGCAAGGAGGCCAACGCCAAGTAGCGTCAATGAGATTGCAACGGTAATTACAACAGCAAAGGTCATAGTGAGATTTCTCCGTAACCCGATACGGACCTCGCTAAATACAAAACCTGCGCGCATCTTTACCTCTCCCTTGCTTCATCGAACTTCTTTGCAAATGCGTTCATCACTAAATCAACCGGTATATCCATAAACTCCGCGAACCTGATCGCGAATTACATGGCCATTCTCAAGTTCAATAACGCGCTTTCGCATCTGATCTACGATGCCGGCGTCATGGGTTGCCATAACAACCGTGGTTCCATCGCGATTAATTCTGTCGAGCAACTTCATGATGCCAACGCTGGTAGCTGGATCCAGATTTCCAGTAGGTTCATCTGCGATCAAAATCATTGGGCGACTGACATATGCGCGCGCGATAGCCACGCGTTGCTGTTCTCCACCTGAGAGTTCACTCGGCTTACGTTCGCCTTTCTCCTCTAAGCCAACCATCTCAAGAACTTCTGGTACTTCACGATTGATCTCCTTTTGGGAGTAACCGAGGACATGCAAGGTGAAAGCTACATTTTCAACAACAGTCTTGTTGGGCAAGAGGCGAAAATCTTGAAAGACAGTGCCAACTTGGCGGCGCAGCTCGGGAACTTTATGCGCGGCAAGGGTGCCCAACTCTTTGCCGGCGACAATTATGTTTCCGCTCGTTGGTTGGTCCTCACGGAGCACCAACCGGAGGAAGGTGGACTTTCCCGAACCCGAGAGGCCTACGAGGAAGACAAACTCCCCTTTGAGGATTTCCAGGTCTACCCGGTCGAGCGCCGCTCGATCCTGCTTCGGGTAAATCTTGGTGACGTTCTCAAATTTGATCACTTAAGACTCCTGGAGTGTGGACGCTAGGGCGAGGGTACCTAGCCAGTTTAGTTTGGTTGCACGCCTAACTTAGGGAGATTGGGCTCAGATCGGCTGTGAAAAAGTACATAAAGTCGGGCAAATCGGGTACGAGAATTCGGTGGTTGGGGTCGGAATAGTCAAAGTCCGAATTAATAGTGTGAATCTATGCCGTTGGATCTGGGGCAGTGGCACTTATCGACGCCTTCGCCCGTGGCACTTATCGACGCGTTGTGCTGCCTTGCTATCCCTTGCTATCCCTTGCTTCCGCTCATCCTCCAACGAATGCCCGCTTCAATAAATCCTTCGAGGTCACCATCGAGTACGGCAGCAGGATTTCCCACCTCGTAATCGGTGCGCAGATCCTTCACCATTTGGTACGGGGCCAACACATATGAGCGCATCTGATTTCCCCAGGAACCAGAATTATCACCTTTGAGGGCATCCATACGGGCACGCTCTTCTTGGCGGCGACGTTCCAATAACTTCGACTGCAAGACCGCCATGGCGGTCGCCTTATTCTGAATCTGAGAGCGCTCGTTCTGACACGAGACCACAATTCCAGTTGGAAGGTGGGTAATGCGAACAGCCGAGTCGGTGGTGTTTACACCTTGACCACCTGGACCTGATGAACGGTAAACATCGACTCGTATCTCTTTCTCATCAATTTCAACGTGATCCGATTGTTCGACAACAGGGACCACTTCAACTCCTGCAAATGAGGTGTGGCGACGGCTCTGCGAATCAAAGGGAGAGATACGTACCAAGCGATGAGTGCCTTGTTCAACGGAGAGCTTCCCATAGGCATATGGGGCGCTGATTCTAAATGTTGTCGACTTGATACCGGCCTCTTCGGCATAAGAAGTTTCCAGGACATCTACCTTGTAATCATTGCGCTCGCAATAACGGAAATACATTCGGCTAAGCATTTCGGCCCAGTCTGCTGCTTCAACACCGCCGGCTTCTGAACGAATTGTCATGAGCGCATCTCGTTCGTCATATTGCCCACTGAGGAGTGTTTGAACTTCCAAATCTCCGATAGCACGGGTAACCGCATCAAGTTCTAGCCCCGCATCGAGCAGTGCCTTTTGATCGTTATCTTCTGCGGCTAGTTCCAAGAGAACAGGTACATCTTCAAGCCGGCGACGAATCGTGGAGAGTCGATTGATTGTCGCCTGGACCCGAGAGAGCTTGCTGGTGACTACTTGAGCTTTTTCGGGGTCATCCCAAAGATCCGGGGCGCTGGCATCTGCCTCTAAGGTGATCGCATCCACCTTCAATTTAGGTAGGTCGAGCACCTTTTCAATACTTACAAGAGTGGCGTCGAGTTGTTTCACCTCTTGCAAATACTCGCGCGCTGCCATAGGTAAAGAGTAATGGTTCTAGCCGGTGCTCTTTATCCCCTAACTCCGCCAATTATCGAAGTTGCTCCCACGGTTGAGGTTACGGTAGTCGAATTTGACCCAATCCCAAGTGGCAAATTGAGTAATACTGGAATCTGGGCCACGATAGTTCCGCTTACCTCATCACCCAAGCAACTCCAACTAGTCAAGGCAATGGGATTGCCACGTAATGAGGAGCTGGCAATCTCAGATTGGAAACCAGCCAGCGCCGCTGAACAATCGATAGGGATGCGAAATTGCGTGACATCAGATCCCGAGGTATCCATGAGAATATTTCCAGAGTAATAACGCGATAGTGATAGCTGATGCGCAGCACGCGTGATTGCTACCTCACCAATCTCGACAAGTTGACGCTTAGCTAGGAAGTTGTCAGATATATCTACCAGCGCGAGTGAGGCTATTAGCAATAAGAGGAAAAGTCCAAGAACGAGAATTACCAGACTCCCACTATCATCGCGAAAATTTCGCCTAAGAAAATTGAACATCAGCGCCATGCATCAACGATCTGCACATCACTGGCCGAAAATTGCACCCGGGGAGCGGACATAAATCGAAAAATTCCAGAGAATTTATTCTGTAGGCGGATGAGTGAAGCCGTGACTTTCACTTTGGCATCTGGGGTGAGACAGGGTGAGGCTGAACATTCGACGGTCACAATGGGGATCTCAGAAATTCCATCGGGTTGCAAAATTCGAGTTTGAAAGATGCGCACGATGCTTTGCAACCTTGCAGATTCATAGCTCTCGTTTGGACTTGTAATAAATGCGCGCGCACTCTGCCTGGCCAAGTTGTGTAGATCGTTCTTTAAAGCAGAATTCTCGTGCACAGCCCCAAGATAAATAATTATTGGGATCATCAAGGGGAGCGCTAGCACGACGAATTCGACAATTGCGCTTCCGGAGTCATCTTGGCGCACGACTTTTCGTTGGCATGGGCTCCAACCGATGCCACTCACTCTTATATTGCTCACTCTTATATTGCTCACTCTTGTACCGCGACTCCTGTTGTTATGAACATTTCGCCACCTGGAAGCAGTGGGGTCACCGCAGGAACATGCATCTGGCGCTGGCCAACCAGAACGGATCCGCCGCCGGGAAGTGGAAGGGCAATCGGCGGAGCGCTCCAGGTCAAAGTCCCGAGGTTCGCTGAACTTGAATTCAACGGCGAGATAGAGGCGCCCATCGCGTCATACGCAACGGCCCCTTGAGTCGTCTGGCTATATGAATCCCGCGAGTAGACCGAGATGCCAACTTGCGAAACGGTCAGAAAGAGGACCATTAGCGGTATCAGTGTGAGTGCGCTTTCCAGATTCCCACGATCATCGCTGAGAGATTGATTGGTTCTTCTCTGAACTTTTCTGAGGGCTTCACCGTTCACTTTCACCGAATCCCATTCATCGAATCTAAGGAATTTCGCAGTATGGAATCGATCCGTGGGGCCGCCAAGGTCCAGATGCCTGTCACCAACCCGGTAGTCATTAGAACCACAAGGACCCAACCTGGAACATCTCCGCGGTCATTGCGAATTACTTGGAAGACATAAATTGATCGGTCAAGCCACCTTTCAGAAGCCCTAGCCATCAACTTCCTCATTACATTGGGCATTTTCTCTCCTAACGTTCATCGAATTATTTTTAACCTTTAGTTTTGATCTATTTTAGAAACCCACGCTCTTTCCCAGCGCAAAATACGAGGGCCACAATGCAAAGAGAACAGAAATGGGAAGAATCAGGAATACCACTGGAATCATCAGAGCTATCTCTGCCCTGCCAGCGGCAGCCAAGAGACGGGAGCGCTCTTCATTGCGGACCTCTTCCACTTGGCGATTTACGACATCAACCAGCGGCGAACCTCGTTCCACCGCAATCATCAACGAATCACAAAATCTTCGAACCATCGGTGATTGAATTCGTGCGCTCAGCACATCAAGTGCATGTGAAAAACTGGCGCCTCTTTGAATCTCTGCAACTGAATCCCGCAGCAAGAGTGAGAACTCCCCACTAGTCCGTCGACTGATATGGTCGAGAGCTGTAGCAGGACTTAAGTTGCCGGCTAACAAAATAGCGAAGAGCTCAACTACTAGTGGAAACTCCATCTCAATACGCCGTCGTGATTTCTTACTCTCGGATTTATAGTTGAAGTTGTTGTATCCAGTGACAATCTCATGGCGAAATTCCTGCCATAAGATGTAGATCGCAACACTCAAGATCGGACTAATTGCAATCAGGGCGAGCAACAACCTCATGGGCTCGCCTCCAGAAATATGCGCGGAATGCTCTGTACTCGCCCAACTCGCGACATCCATAGATAGGCCAGAGCACTCAGTGCTACGCCAAAGAGGAGGATGAGATTTCCAGTACCGGTCGAAAATGCCTGTAGGGTGCTGGGCTGCGTTGACAGAATTACGAGCAGGATCCATGGCGCTACGGCAGCCACCACGGCTGAATTCTTAACCCACCCCAGCTTTGCATGTATCTCACCGCGTACCGCAATATCACTTCGGATAAAGTCCCCCAACGTCCGAAGCGTTATTGCAGTATCACGGCTCCCTGTCCCTCGCGCAAAATCCAGTACCTCGCAAACCTGATCGGCAACGGGATCGTTAAATTCGACTTTGATGTAAATAAATACTTTTTCAATATCGCCCCCGGAAAGTAAGAGTTCTTGGCACGCCTTAAAGATGGGGCGTGATATCTCTGGGCCACGAATAGCTAACCCTGTCAGCGTTTCTGCAATAGAGAGTCCCGATCGCAACCCAGAAATCATGTGATCGAGAAGTTCTGGCCATAGACCAGCCAGTTGAGCTTGCCTGCGCTCTGCTCTTCTTTTAGTGAGAAGGTACGGGATCGATGGCGAGAGAGCTGCAAATGGGAGTGCCAGGAGAGTCGAACCAATCAAGAGTTCCGCGACCAAGAATCCAGTTAATGCCGAGAGGAGAAGGTGACTGCGTTTTATTGAACGTCCTGCAACTCTGCTTTCAACCCTGCTTTCGATCTTTCGCATCATGCCGATAACCCCGCCTTCGCAGGAGCGAAGATTCGCGATGGATCTCCGAGTCCAGCTTCGTACCTTCCATTGCGATAGGTGTAAAGATTTTCAATCTCAGCGCGATCGTTCTCTATTCGCCCTGTGACATGCGAAATCTCAACGATGCGCCGCTCTCCACTTTCACGCAATATCGTCGTATGCACAATGAGATCGATAGTCGCTGCAACAATTGGAGCGACGAATTGATATGAGATATTTTCACCCGCCAGCAATGGAAGAGTTTGTAACTTAGCGATGGCATCACGTGCAGAGTTGGCATGTATCGTCGCCATTCCCGGTAACCCGGAATTGAGGGCGATGAGTAGATCAAGAGCCTCGGCCTCACGAATCTCACCAACGACTAGGTGCGAAGGTCGCATCCGCAACGCTTCTTTTATCAACTTACGAAGTGGAATTTCCCCATCCCCCTGCAGATTTGCTTGCCGAGTTTGCAGGGCTACGCAATCGGGAAGTTGTGGTTTAAGTTCGAAGACTTCTTCGATGGTTATTACCCGACTATGGAGTGGGGTTGCACTCACCAAAGCGTTCAGGAGCGTTGTCTTCCCGGCTTGCGTTGATCCGCTCACCAGAATATTTAGACCTTCGAGAACAGCTCTAGTTAGGTAATCAGCAATAGCAGGAGTCATCACTCCAAGCTCTGCCAAATTGGCCAGCGAATTCCCGCGAATTAGGTGCTTGCGAATATTCACTGCCCAATGCGTCGCCGTGACATCTGGTATTGCCACATGTAATCGGCTCCCATCTGGCAACCTGGCATCGACAAAGGGATGCGAAAGATCTAAACGCCGACCGCCCCACATCAAAAGCCGTTCCACGAGATCGCGAATATCTTGTTGTTTGAGCACCATATTTGTGAGCTGGCTGACCCCTGTGCGCGCAATAAATATGCGATGCGGGGAATTGATCCAAATCTCTTCGACCGTTGGATCTGCCATTAATCCGGCCAGTGGCCCGAATTCATTTGTTGAGTCATTCACGTGCTCAGGAAACTCTAGGTGGCTTCGCGGAATGGGAATCTGGATTTTCGCTGGGGATAACTTCCGCCTGTGGAAAGGTCTACAGGGATTACTATCAGGCGTGGCTAAAAGAACTCGTTCCCATATCGGCTTCGCATCTGCATCAGCGATAGCGCTGGTAGGCGTATTACTCCTCGCTGGCTGCGGCGCTCCATCCGGCGATGTGCGACCTTCGGATAGCTCATTGGTTACTGGAATCAATCTCTTAGTTTCGACATTCGGGGCGAATCATCCAAAGATGGTCAACTGGGATACCGCGGCGCTCAAAGCTCAACTCGGGCAGAGATTGCCTGTTGGAATTGATACTGATGCGGGCTGGTTTCTGCAATGGCCGAACGCTACAAAAGGTCAATTGTCCCAGGTCATCGTTCCGTGGGCCCTATTGGGCCAATTTCCAAATAACCCACTGCCCTATTTCAATCGGTACAAAGGTGGAAATTTAGTTCCGCAAGCGACCTCTCTGGAACTAGTTAAAAATGTCATCAAGGCAGAGATGCAGGGCGATCAATACTTCGGAGCGGTCGTCAATATTCGGAGTTCCGCCATTAATCCACAATGGATAATCTTCACCACAGTGCCTTACCTACCCGTAACAGATATCGCTACCGGCTTTGCTACCGTAAAGAATGGGCAATGGAGCGTCATTGATTTTGGAACCGCTCTCGTCGGATGCGGAACAGTTCCGCTCAACGTTGAAAGTGAGTTCGGTTATAAATGTCCGTAAGGTCACAGCAATCGCAAAGTCTCTGGGAATCCACCCTGCTTCGCCGCACTTCGCGGAGTTCGGTAGTAATTGTCAGTAGTTTTATATTGGCAGCAACCTTCGGATTATCCGCCTGTGGCGCTGCAACATATTCTGAAAGTTCTGGCCTTCCCAATATCAAGGTAACGCCTGGCGCCGTAAATCCTCTCGTTTCCCAGGCAAACATTCGAAGCACGATCTGCGTCTCGGGTTGGACGGCGACGGTCCGCCCTCCTGTCGCCTATACCAATCAACTTAAGTACAACCAGCTGCACTCCGGATATAACCTCAACGGAGATCTCAATATGAAGAATTACGAGGAAGATCACATCGTTCCCCTAGAGGTCGGTGGCCATCCCTCAAGCCCACTCAACTTATTTCCAGAACCACGCAACATAATGTTCAGCGCATACCTCAAAGATCAGTTAGAAAATCGTATCCACCAGTTGGTATGTGCGGGAACGTTAACCCTCAAAGCTGGGCAAACTGTTTTCTTAAGCAATTGGGAGAAGGGCTATGCAAAGTATGTGGGTCCGCTTCCTTAAGCATCTACTGCTCTCAATTTAAATCTTGATTCAATACCTTAAATTTTGAATCCGAAGACCTCCGCCAACGCCAGCAAACTTTCCCGACCATCATGCCAACGTGATGCATACTCCACTCCAGCTACCTGCCTTGGCCTCTCTCGCGCCGCCCGCCTAATCTCTGATTCAAGGGTTTCGGGAGAGATGTTAATGATTGGGATTTCCCCCGCTTCGGGCGGTAAATAGCTCATCACTAAACGACCGGCAGCAAGTGCCTCGATAGGGAAAACTCCGACAACTCCAAGAAACTGATCAATCACCAAATCTGCCTGCGCCATCGCATCTGGAATCTCAGAATGCATTAGGGTCTCGCCGTTAGCTATATAGCTGTGATAACTAATGAGACCTTCATCGCGTAATTTGATTAAAACCGGTTCGATTAATTCAGCGGACTTTAACCAGGAGCGACTGGGCAGGAAGAGAACACGCATCTTTCCTTCAGGCTCTGGAAAAATCGGGGCCGTCTTCGCCACCTGTTGGAAACGATCGAAATCTATGGTGACCGGTAGCCAATGTGCATCTGGAACATCGAGCAAGAGATCTTTCGTGGTTACAAAGATTGGGATCTTTTTCTCGCGGAGCAAGGGCAACACGGCAGCGTTCTCTGCGCTCCGAACCTGCAACTTCTCGAGATCAGGACTCTCGTTATGGAAGGGCGAGTATGGGTTTCTAGCCGCATGAGATTTGGTATCGCGAATATCGCTACCATGAAAAATAACCCCGAACTGCTTTCCCATAAGCTCCATCAACTCAAAATCTTCCAGGATCTGATTTCGACCATCCTTGGCATTGAGCAACCTAAAGATGGGACGCAGAGATTCAAAGAGGAGCACATCTTTGGTGGATGCTACGAGATCTGCTAGCTCCTGCCGCTTCTGGAACTCGCGCCAATCGCTCTGATTAAGGGCAAAGTCTGAGGTGAACCACTCGTTGGCGAGGTCACCCGAAATGCGCAGCGATTGTGATGGTAGGCCCGCGTGAGTGAGTGCGCGACTCCACAACGTTCCTTGATTTGCAGAGTTTGTTGGTCCGATGAGGAAGCTGGGTTTTCTGCGCAGAGGTGATCTAACAAATGCGATGGCTTTGCGCTTACGCGAGATGATACGAAGTCGAGATTCACGCTTGAATCGCACTTTCCATGCATCAAAGAGCTTTCTCTGTTTAAGGTAGTAACGGCGACGAGCCTTCAGATAGTTCACCACGGTACTCACCGAATTAGTATCTCACGCCCGCAGGCGTGGGGCTTTACCCTTTAGCTTCGCGTAGCGATTCGTGACCGATCTCTTTGATCCGCTCGTGCGCCTTGCGTAGTTGCAATTCTAAGCTTTTCACCGCTAAATCAAATGCAGCGAGATCATTAAATGCCTGACCTTCGGCACGAAGGAACGGACCGCTTCCCTGTGTAGAGAGTGTTACCGAGTGGGAGGTCTTGCCAAATCGAGGATTAGGTTCGTGAATAATTTCTACCTTTATTCCATCAATGGCGACACTAAACCGTTGCAGCGTTTTTAGCTTATCTGAGGCGATGGAGCGAAAATCTTCGGCGAGCACAGCATTACGAGTATGAAAGATGATCTCCATATCAAGAAGTTACTCTCTATCTATTGCCCCCACAAGTGGAAAGCAGTTTTATTGATCTTTTATTTTCTGTGAACAATTAGCGATTGACGCTTGATGAGTATGAAGCTCAGGAGTATGAGACTTGGCACTCCCACGAACCAGGTGAGTGGCAATCACTCCACCCGATGCAAATAAAGTATCCAAGTCTCAACCCTTATCTCTCTTTTCTCTCACTTCTAGGCCGTGAGAGTTAATTGCTTATGGTTTGAGATGTAACCGCCGCATCCGTAACTTCTTCATAGGCTTGGTAGGCGTGCTCTTTGTGTTCTTCTTTGCAACCACCTTCGTTTCAACGGGATTCTTATCTGCAATCTTTTTAGATACTGCGATACCCGCCGTAGTTCCAGCCGCCACCGCTGGGCCCTCTGCACCAAGAGGTGCCACCGTAATTGGCTCCTTCTTCACGGAAACCTTCCTAATACTTGCCTTCTTTGCTGGTGCCTTCTTTGCTGGTGCCTTCTTTGCTGGTGCCTTCTTTGCTGGTGCCTTCTTTGCTGGTGCCTTCT
>Ga0214167_1000662_pt1 | contig 16167 bp, 11 predicted proteins | sample TroBogypolimnion_45_FD_153006 | JGI IMG/M metagenome (GOLD analysis project Ga0214167, IMG submission 153006) | Freshwater microbial communities from Trout Bog Lake, WI - Practice 18AUG2009 hypolimnion v3 | ecosystem: Environmental > Aquatic > Freshwater > Lake > Hypolimnion/Profundal zone ... | reverse complement strand
ACAGGGTCTGTTTGTCGCTTGCTAGACCTATTCAGACAATAACAGGGTCTGTTTGTCGCTTGCTAGACCTATTCAGACAATAATAGGGTCTGTTTGTCGCTTGCTAGACCTATTCAGACAATAACAGGGTCTGTTTGTCGCTTGCTAGACCTATCCAAGCACTTATAGGGCTAGCAAACGCTCACTAGGATAAACTGGCTTTCAACTTAAAGCAGGACTGATGCTAAACTTAAGCTTTCGCCTTGAGCCCTTTGCCTGCTATAGCAAATGCTCTTTCTAAAAGTAAACAGCTAATCTCAATCTACTCCACCTTAAATTGAAAGCTAATAAACTAATTAAATAATCTCTTGACCTAGTTAACAATGTTAGGCGACAATGAATCGCGTTAATTATTTAACGTACGCAATTGCAAAAGTTTTATCTGCTTTACATTCATCGATCCTATAATAAATAAATTGTGAAAATATTGGCTATCTCGTGGTTAAGCCCAAGATCACTCTTGGTCGACTTAACTGGTGCGTAGGCTTTTTCGTACAACATATTATTTATAGCATTAATACACCTAACCGATTGTGATGTTTCAAATTTAAGGTGCTCCAAATGAAAAAAGTATTATTAAGCTTTACTCTAATTGCACATGCCGAAAAGGCCAGCTATTACCGTAATGTAGTCGCTAAGTTTACGGGCAATGCCTTATTTCCCACACCAATTATATCTCTGGCAGACTTAATCGCTGCACTTGATAAATTTGAGGCCGATATTTTAGCAGCCCGTGATGGAGGCCATTTAGCAGTCGCTGTTATGCACGATAGTGAAATAGCGATTGATAAAATGTTTAGAAGCTTAGCTCATTATGTAGATATGATAGCTGATGGCGATGAAACTATTATCATAAGTGCTGGTTTTCAGGCTAGTAAAGATAAAGCTGCCAGAGTTAAATCACCTTTAACGGCTCATGATGGTGATCATAGTGGTAGTATTAAAATAACTTATAAAGCTAACGAAAGGGCTGGTGCGTATATTATCCAATGGAGTAAAGATGCACTACCTACCACTGAAAGTGGCTGGGAGGTTTTGGCAACAGTGACTCAGACGACCTATTTTGTAAGTAATCTTGTTGTTGGCTGCTATTATTATTTTCGGGTAGCCGCTGTAACACCCGATGGCACTACCGAATTTAGTGAGCCAGTACGAAAATTAGTGGTTTAGCTAGAAGTTGCTTTTAACGCTAGAGATGGTAGTTAGGGGGCTGTGGGAGTGATATGAGGAACCATGCTGTCAATCTCATTTCATACAATGACTTACGCAACGATTAATAAGTTAAAACTGTATGGAAATTGGATTGCAATAGCTTCAGCTATTGCAATAAAAGACTACCAACTTAACATGGGACAAGGCACTTGCGTAGGTCGGGTTAGGCGCTAGCCGTAACCCGACACACTACGACACAATATCGGGTTACGCTGTCGCTAACCCGACCTACACCTTAACTTACTCGCCCTTAAGCAATCTTATCTTTTAAAACTAATTTACTAATCGCGGGTAGTACCACAAATGTACACACCATAATCCAGAAGATACCCATAGTAATCACCAAGCCCATGCTGGCAATACCTTCATGCGGTGAAAATGCCAAACCAGCAAAACTCGAGGCTGTGGTTAATGCCCCATAAAACATAGCTCTAGCGGTACTGGATTGATAGATATTTTGTTCTTCTGATAAAGAATGATGCAACTTTTCAACCATGTGTATGCCGTTATCAACACCTAAGCCCAATAACAACGGCAAGGCGATAATGTTGGCATAATTGATCGGCGTATGAGTCAACACGGTACTCGCCATAGTAAATAAGCCTGCTAATATCAGTGGCGTCATCACCAAAAAAGTATCGGTAAGGTTGCGTCGTATGACATACAACAACAGAGCAATGGTAATCAGGGCGATAGTAATGGCTTTTTGAAAGGCCGCAACCACCTCTTTCATAGACTCCCAATAGATAATCGGCAAATCGGTAGTTTCAGGCGCAACGGATTGCACTTCATTAATAAACTCTTGCAGATTAGTCAGATCATTCAAATCTTTCTTAGGGAAAATTTGAATACGGTACCAACCTTCCTTACTTAACCAGCGATCTTTAATATCCGAGGGTAAATCTGACAAGGCAATTTCCTTTGCGCCCATACCGACTAACAATTGATTCATGGCGTCAGGTAAGGTGCCTAGCAGCGTGGTTTGAATTTTCTCTACAAACAAACGTCTACTGGGCTGCTGCCGAGTATCCAGCTCAAGTAACATATCTTGTAACTCTTTCTTGAATGAGCTTAAGGCCACCAACTCATGCGCATCCGTTTTTTCAAGCAAACGTTGATCTATCGCCTTAATCAAACGATTAATACCAGGAATCGGATCGTTATCCACTTTCAAAGCAGGAAACTCTTTAGCTTGCGCCCCCAATATCAGCGCCATGTCTTCTATAGTCGCTAACTTGTCTGGTTGTTGTTCTGGTACAAAATCAAACACACTGATGGTTTTATCAACCGTTGCCAAGGACAATAACTTTTGCTCCATGGCTTTGGCTTTAGGTGCATCTTCTGCCAATACCGTCAAGGTCATCGGTGTGGTATCAGGATTTTTGTTCAAATTCTTAAAAGCGATCACCGATTCAGTATTGGGATCACGTAAATTAATCGGATTAAAATCCGTTTTGACTTTAAACACTAAACCTATGGATAGAATAGAAATCAATAAGGTGCCTATAGCAATAGGCTTGGCATAATGCAGGGTGTAGTTCGCCATCTTTTCCGCCAAAGTGGCTAAGAACGGATGCGTAACTGATGGTTCAGATTTAACTGAAACAGGGATAAAGCGCAATAAAGCTGGCAATACCGTTAAAGTGACGACTAAACAAATAAATAAACTAGTTCCTGCCAATAAACCCAGCTCAGAGACGCCTTTATAGTCCGTCGGTACAAAAGCATAAAGCCCGATAGAGGTCGTGCCTGCACAGAGCAACAAAGACGGCCCTGTCGATATCAAGGTACTACGTATGGCTCTTTCGCGATTAACATGATGCTGTAAATTATCTTTATAGCGTAAACAAAAATGGATGGCGTACTCTACCCCCAAACCTATATTAGATACGGCAAAAGCGACTGAAATTAAATTGAGTTCTTTAACGGCAACAGCCGCAAAAGCTCCGCAAAACACCATGCCTAAGGCCAAGGTAAATAACGTAGCTAAGGTAAATAAAATAGAACGATAAGCTACCAGCAATATCACTAAAACTAACACCACTGAAAAGATGCAGGCATTAAAAGTGCCATTACTCATACCCACAAGCTCATCATCTTCTAAGCCCACTTCGCCAGTAATCCAAACCTTAACCTCAGGTAAATCAGGCTGTTGAATTTCAGCAATGGCTTTACGTACCGAATCAATAGCGTGTTCAGCAGGACGAATTTGTGTGTAATCAAATTTAGGCGAAACCGTAATAAAGCCTTTGCCACCATCTTTACCACTGAGTTTGTTATCAGCGATCAAGCCTTCCCAAGACAATAAATTATTTTCTCCATTGATGCTTTTATGCAAAGCCAAGGAAACTTTATCAATCAAGGTCGCTAAATCGATAGGTAAATCTTGCTTATCGGCTTTAGCACTCAAGGCATCTTCAAAGATAGAGAAAAAACCGGTTAGATTCGGTTCTTGAGAGATACGCCCTATAAAAGGTTGAGCTTGAGAAAGATTAGTGGAAACCGCTTGTAATTCGGTGGGTGCTAAATAGAGCAAACCATTTTGGTGAAAGAATTCATTTTCACTAGGAATATAAACCGAATCAAAATTAGTCTTATCGGCATTTAATAAGCGTCCCAAGCGCTTTGTAGCTGCTTTGGTTAATTCAGGCGTGTCAGATTCAACAACCAACAATAAGGTATGTAAGTCCTGAGCAAAGGCTTTTTCAAAGTGACGTCTATTTTGTTGAAAAGGTGCATTAGGCGCCACCATATCTTGGGTGTCGGTATCGATACTTAAATGACTACCCGCATATTGCCCTGCCAATACCGTTAATACTGCGACGATAATTAATACAGAGAAAGGATGATTTAAAACCCAGCCGCCCCAAATAGAGAACAGCTTATTGCTTTTGTTCTTAAACGTCATTATTTTAATTCCATTATTCAATAGTAATTTTATCTAAAGTGTTCAGTGCGTCACTTTTAGATTCGATAAGTTCAACACCCTGCTGCTGAATAAATAAAGCAGGGATATGGGCAAGATTAGCCGCTTGCAAGCCGTCTTTTTGCCCCAGACACAACAACGCGGTATCCCAAGCATCGGCAATAGTTGGGTCTTCATGAATAACGGTGACTGATACTAAGTCATGGGTAATAGGCCGCCCGTTGCGAGCATCTAAGATGTGACTATAGCGCTGTCCTTGAAAATCAAAATAATGATTATAAGTACCGGACGTCATCACCGCCATTTGCGTATCCTTAGGCATGGTGATTCTTTTCTGCATGTGCATATCGCCCGGCAAGGGCCTTTCTAAAGCGATGCGCCAAGGTTGTTGATCAGGCTTATAACCACGGGTTTGCAGTTCACCACCGATTTCTACCAAATAATCAGTAATACCCAGTTGCTCTAAAACGTGGCTAATTTCACCAACACTATAACCTTGTGCAATAGACGATAAATCGACTTTTAAATCTGCTAGTTTTTTACGTAAATGACTGTCATCAATCACTTCCAGCTTTGCCATACCTATGCGTGACTGTAATTTATGAATCAGCGCCGCATCTGGCATGGCGGGTGCTTCACCACGAAAGCCCCATAAATCAAACAACGGCTTCATGGTTAAATCATAGCAACCTTGAGTGGCTACAGAAACGCTTTGCGCGACACGCACTAGCTTAACAATTTCAGCCCCCACTTCCTGACTGTCTGTATTTTCGGTGCTATTAAAAACTTCGATAACGGAATCAGGACGATAATTGGAGAGGGTTTTATCAATAGCATCCAATTCGGTTTTAACAGCATTAACAACCGCAGCGTTATCTATTGACGTTTTAGACCAATAACTAATATGATAAGTCGTACCTTGAGCGGCACCTTCGAGTTTTTGTATACTGGTATCTGAGCAAGCGCTCAACTGGCTACAAATTAAAAGAACCATGAGTCCTTTCATTAAGGGGTAACTTCTCTGTGTGGATTTTTCAGTAGTGCTTTTCGTTTTCTGTTGAATCATTATCATCGCTAGCAGTTATTATATTATTACGACACGCATTTTCTTAGGACTAAGAGATTTAAACTCTTATCGTCTAGTCCACTAAAACAGTGACGACTAAAGCAATAGTGCGCAGACTTAATCTAACGCCGACTTCAAGCATAAAGCTCACTAGATTCAGTCTGTTTTTCTAAGAAAGTGGCTACATGCAGCATTATAAAGGTAATTATCGTTTTACTTCTAAAAATGCGCGCAAAGGTTCTTATTAGCCCTTAAACATTTACTAGCCATCAATTTATTAACCCTTAGTTTGGTCATAATGAAGAATGATTTTTTAGTTAAAGCTATACGTTTGCTCATCCCCTGTACTTTACTAGCCGTTCTTTTAGTATTGAGTTATAGGGTACTCAATGAGCTTTTAATGCCACTGACTTGGGCCATTATTATAGCCTATGTGATGTGGCCTGTTTACCAATGGCTACGACATCGACTAGATAATAAAGATACCCTAAGTGCTAGCGTAATGACCTGCCTAATGACTATTGTGATTACGCTAAGTCTGTATTGCTTAGGTACCTTATTACAAAATGAGACTAAACTTGCTTATCAAAGCCTATCGCTTAACTTTACTAGCAATAGTTATCACCTACCCCAGCCTATAAGCCAAATCCCTTGGTTAGGGCGACATTTACAAGATGTTATCGATCAATTTATTGATAACCAAGCAGAGTTCAGCAGTCAACTCACTAATTGGGTAGGGCAATGGCTGGGAGCACTTACCCAACTAATTAGTAGTATTGGTCGCAACATCATGAAATTGGGCGTCATTCTAGTGACGGTATTTTTTTGCTTTCGTGATGGCTTAACTATCATTAAGCAATTACAACAAGGCTTAATTAGTTTTTTGGGTCCATACCAACAAATCTATCTAAAAACGGCTGGAGCCACTACACGCGCCGTAGTTTACGGTCTAGTGCTTGCCGCACTTAGCCAAGGATTACTAGCCGGTATAGGTTATGCAGTCGTCGGCATCAAGGCGCCCTTATTATTTGGCTTAATGACCGCCTTACTCGCCATCATTCCTATGGGAGCAACCTTGATATGGCTGCCTTTAAGCATAATACTTATTGTTTCTAATCAATTTTGGCCTGGCATTGGCTTATTACTATGGGGATTTCTGGCCGTTAGCACCATCGACAATGTCGTACGTCCATTAGTCATTAGCGGTGCTGGTCGAGTACCTTTTCCCATCGTATTATTCGGAGTGCTCGGAGGCTTATCCGCTTTCGGTGCTATCGGGATTTTTTTAGGACCCGTGATTTTGGCAGTATTGCTATCTGTTTGGCAGGCTTGGCTACAACAACAGCAAAAAGAGGGGGTTTCAGATGAATGTTATCTACCTATCTGGCATACCCTATCGACAGAAGTCGTCATTCAAGAATTGACCTCAAACTCTATCTTGGGCTTAAGTGCAGACGAGGCCAAAAAACGCTTAAAGCAATACGGCGCTAATAGACTTACAGAAATAGCACCCCGCTCCGCTTTACATTTATTGCTATCCCAATTCAAAGGTATTCTTATTCTTGTGTTGCTTGCAGCGGCACTATTAGCCACGACTATAGGTGACATAAAAGACGGCCTTGTTATTTTAGCGGTTGTGATTATCAATGCCTTGTTGGGATTCTATCAAGAATTTCAAGCTGAAAAATCGTTGACCGCCCTAAAAAAAATGCTCCCTTTACAATCCATTGTTCGTCGCAATGGACAAACACTAGAGATATTGGCTGACCAATTAGTACTTGGCGATATAGTCATACTCGAAGCGGGCAGAAAAATACCTGCGGATGGTCGCATCCTGTTTACACAAGCGTTAGAAGTTGATGAATCGTCGCTGACAGGAGAATCAACGCCTATTACGAAACACCATAGTAAGCTTGAAAAAACATCGCTAGTCCTCGCAGAACGTAGCAATATGCTTTATATGAACAATTCAGTGACCCATGGACATGGGGAAATGATAGTGACAGCTACGGGCATGAATACCGAAATAGGCAAGCTTGCAGACTTACTAGCGCAAACCGAAGAGGGCGCTACACCACTACAAGCTCAGCTAGACAGCCTAGGCAAACGTTTAGCTGTCTGTACTCTGGTCATTATTGTTATGCTATTTATAAGTGCCTTAGCGCGAGGAGAACCCCTGCTGCTGACCGCCTTTAATACGATCGCTTTAGCAGTAGCCGCCATACCAGAAGGTTTGCCTGCCGTTGTAACAGTCACGCTGGCCTTGGGAATGCATCGCATGGCACGTCAGCGCGCAATCGTTAAACGTTTGGCATCCGTTGAAACCTTGGGCTGTACAACCGTGATCTGTACCGACAAGACCGGTACCTTAACGGTTAATCAAATGACAGTACGTACCTTTTTTTATAAGAATCAGCGCTATAACGTCAGCGGTGAAGGTTATAAGCTTAGCGGTAAAATTTCACCAAATTGTTCGCCAGAAGAAGATGCTAATCTGTTGTTACCGCTAGTGCTTTGTAATAATAGCCACGTACAGGGTGATCAAGTATTAGGAGACCCCATGGAGGCTGCCTTATTGGTACTTGCCGCCAAAGCTGGCATCAACCAGAAGCAAGTCATTGATCAATGGCCTAGAATTGCAGAAATTCCTTTTGATGCAAAACATAAATTCATGGCCACCTTTCATCAAAAGGGCGATGAAATCAAAGTCTTTATTAAAGGCGCACCTGAAGTATTACTAAAGCTCTGTCAAAACACGAACCATGACCATCAAAACCTTGAAGATACTTTTTTGGCTCAAAATGAGCTTATCGCTAGTGCGGGTTATCGAGTACTTGGCATCGCCGAAACCTCGCTGCCATCCACTTCATTTCAAGCTGATGCGGATTTATTTCACTATATCAAAAGCATTAACTTTATCGCACTCATAGGCTTAATGGATCCGCCCAGAGCTGAAGTGAAGGACGCTATCAAACTCTGTCGGCAAGCAGGCATTGCCGTTAAAATGATTACTGGCGATCAAAAAATAACAGCTGTTGCGATAGCGCAAGAACTCGGTTTAATGGCTAATGTCATTGAAGGTGAAGCTCTTGCGGCTCTAAATGATCTGGAGTTGGCAAACTGCATTAACACTGTAGATGTTTTCGCACGCATCACCCCTGAACAGAAAGTACGTATTATTAAAGCCCTAAAAGCCAATAATCATATCGTTGCTATGACAGGCGATGGTGTTAATGATGCACCTGCTCTAAAAATAGCCGATATCGGTATTGCCATGGGCATCACCGGCACCAATGTCGCTCAGGATGCGGCCACGATCATATTAACAGATGATAATTTCACAACCATCGTTATGGCTGTCAAAGAAGGTCGAAATGTTTACGACAATATTGTTAAGTTTGTTCGCTTTCAGCTTTCAACTAATATAGGTGCAATACTCACCGTTGCTTTAGCACCTTTACTGGGATTGCCCGTTCCTTTTACTGCCATACAACTACTATGGATTAATATTATCATGGATGGACCACCTGCCCTGTCTCTGGGCGTAGATCCTGCTCATACACAGAGCATGCTGGCAGCGCCTCGAGATCATAACGAACGTATACTTTCATGGCCTCGTTTAGCTAATTTATTGAGCTATGGAATCATCATGGCCATAGGTACTTTGGGCGTTTTATACTTTGGTTTACAAACAGGAGATCATCTCCATGCCACCTCACTGGCCTTTACTACTTTTGTATTGTTTCAGGTCATTAATGTTTTTAATGCGCGATCTGAAAAAACCAGCATCTTTAACCGAGATCTCTTCAGCAACAAAATACTGTGCTTAGCAATTACTTTAGTGTTGCTATTACAAATCGTAGTTATTCATTGGCCACCAGCACAAATACTGTTTCATACCACAACATTGACATTGACCGATTGGTTAATCGCATCATCGGTTGCTATATCGATATTATTTTTTGAGGAGTTACGTAAATTAATAATGCCCTTCCATTCAAAATTAAAATCTAATGGCACTAGTGCTAATGAAAACCCAAAAATATGAAGCTTCATTTAATTATATTGGCTTTAATGCCTTTGCCTTGCTAAAACATAGACATATTGCTGGTTTATTCAATGTTCAGGTTATAATGGCCGCCATAAATTAAGTGACACTGTTCTTTAAGGCCACTATGTTATGCTTCACAGCATGACTGCATAGCCTTCAGTCAACTTAATCAACTAGTTAATTAAAATGAGTACCCTAGATAAGTTATGGCACAAAAACTTTATATTCAAACCAATGGCTGTCAGATGAATGAATACGACTCTGACAAAATGCGTGATGTACTTCAAGCCTCGCATGGTTTTGAATTGATCGATGATCCAAAATTAGCGGATGTTTTACTACTTAACACCTGTTCCATACGCGAAAAAGCACAAGAGAAAGTATTCTCTGCGCTTGGTAAATGGCGAAAAATAAAAGACAAACGCCCTGATGTGATTATCGGCGTTGGTGGTTGTGTAGCTAGTCAAGAGGGTGCCGCTATTCAAAAGCGCGCACCATTTGTGGATATGGTCTTTGGACCGCAAACTTTGCATCGTTTGCCACAGTTGTTAGATCAGGTGCGCAATCAACACAAACCAGTTATTGATGTCTCATTCCCTGAAATTGAAAAATTTGACTCTTTGCCAGAACCTCGTGCCGAAGGACCTAAAGCTTTTGTTTCGATCATGGAAGGCTGTAGCAAATATTGTACTTTCTGCGTAGTCCCTTATACGCGCGGTGAAGAAATTAGCCGGCCAATCAATGATGTAGTTGCTGAAATTACCATCTTAGCGAAGCAAGGCGTACGCGAAATTAATTTATTAGGACAAAATGTTAATGCTTATCGTGGCTTAATGGACGATGGTGATATTGCAGACTTTTCTTTGTTACTACATTATGTGGCTGCAATTGAAGGCATCGATAGATTGCGTTTCACCACCTCTCATCCGATGGAATTTACTGATAGTTTAATTGAAGCCTTTGCTGAAATCCCTCAGTTGGTTGATCATTTGCATTTACCCGTACAAAGCGGCAGCGATCATATTTTAAAAATGATGAAACGCGGACATACTCGTGAGGATTACCGAGAAATTATTCGTAAGTTACGTTTAGTACGCCCCAACATTTGCTTGTCATCAGATTTCATCATTGGCTTTCCGGGTGAAACCGACGAAGAATTTGAAGATACCTTAGCCTTTGCTACAGAAATCGGTTTCGATTTATCGTTTAGCTTTGTTTATAGCGCAAGACCTGGAACTCCTGCCGCTGATTTACCAGACAATGTCCCTGCTGAGGTTAAAAAACTGCGCTTAGAGCGTTTTCAACAACGCATTAATGAAATGGCAACCGCTATTTCAGAAAGCATGATAGACACAGTACAAACGGTTTTAGTTGAAGGTCAATCTAAAAAGAATCCTTTGCAAATGCAAGGCAGAACAGAAAATAACCGAGTCGTTAACTTTATCGGCCATCCTCGCTTAGCGGGGCAATTTGTTGATGTCTATATTAATGAATCACTACCGAATTCCTTACGTGGTCGTATGGTTGAAGCTAGCGTTGCTAAGATTGGTATTAAAAACTAATTAATGCCCATGAATTCACAAGATCTTATTCTACTTCCAGCTGATATCAGCTGGTTGATAGTTTTTTGTGGTCAACTCGGCAGCCACTTACGAAAACTGTAATGCGATTGCAACTAAATAAACAATGAACTATATCGACATTCAAAACATTTATCAGGCTAACAATCTGCCTGATGAACAACAGATTCAACGCTGGGTTAATGCAGCATTGCAAGACTACTCTTCAGACACTGAAATAGTGATTCGCATCGTTGATGAGCAAGAAAGTGCTGAACTTAATCAGCAATATCGCCATAAATCAGGCCCTACCAACATATTAAGCTTCCCGGTTGAAATACCTGAAGGCATTGAATTGGATTTACTGGGTGATTTAGTGATCTGTGCGCCGGTTCTTGTAAGAGAAGCCCTAGAGCAGCAAAAAGTTTTGGCTGATCATTGGGCTCACATTATCATCCATGGCGTCTTGCATTTATTGGGCTATGACCATATTGAAGACGACGATGCCGAATTAATGGAAAGCAAAGAAATAACCATTTTAAATACCTTAACGATAGCAAACCCTTACGAACAGGATAATAACGCATGAGCGACGATCAACCTCCGAGTAGAAACGCCCCCCGAAAACGCTGGGTAGAAAGAATTAGCCAACTGTTTTCTGGGGAGCCACATGATTTGGATGATCTTCTAGGTATTTTACGAGAAGCTCGCGAAAACAAACTGCTAGATACTGATGCCTTATCCATGATTGAAGGCGTGTTACAAGTATCACAAATGCGCGTACGGGATATTATGATTCCTCGCGTACAAATGGTCGTGCTACCACAAGAAGCCGAGTTAGAGGCCATATTTCCTTTAGTGATTGAATTTTGTCATTCCCGTTATCCCGTCATCGACGGCGACCGCAGTAAAGTGGTTGGGGTATTGCTCGCCAAAGATTTACTGGCGCATGTGTTACAAAACAAAACCATGACTGTTAAAGATCTCATGCGCCCCGTTAGCGTGGTTCCAGAAAGTAAGCGCTTAAATGTCTTGCTACAAGAATTACGTACCAATGGTAACCACATGGCCATCGTCGTTGATGAATATGGACAAGCAGCCGGCCTAGTCACCATTGAAGATGTGTTAGAAGAAATCGTCGGAGAAATCGAAGATGAACACGATGACCATGACGATGAGGGTTATGTGTTTCAGCGTAACATCAATGAGTTTGTCATTAAAGCCTTAATGCCCATCGATGAATTCGATAGTTATTTTTCTACGCAATTAGCCACTGACGAATACGATACCATCGGTGGCTTTTTGGTCAATCAACTCGAACACATGCCTAATAAAGGCGAAAGTCTAGTTATTGATAACTTACGTTTTGAAGTCATACGCGCCGATAATCGACGCGTGCATTTATTAAAACTTAAAATAGCGTCCTAAGAGCAAGCTCATGAAAAATCAAACGGTATTAGTAACAGGTGGTGCGGGCTATATAGGTAGTCATGCCTGTCTTGAATTATTGCAAGCAGGCTTTAAAGTCGTGGTTGTTGATAACTTAGCCAATAGTAAAGTCGAGTCTTTAGCTCGCGTCCAGCAACTTGCTGGCAAAGCGCTGACCTTTTATCAAGCGGACATACGAGACAAACAAGCACTCACCGATATCTTTGCCAAAGAAGCACCGGATACCGTTATACATTTCGCTGGCTTAAAAGCCGTTGGTGAATCTTGCGCCCTACCCCAGCTTTATTATCACAACAATGTTTACGGAACCTTAGTACTCACTGAAGTCATGAGTGCAGCTAACGTCAAGCAACTGGTTTTTAGTTCATCAGCGACCGTTTATGGTGAATCTGCTAGTCCTCAATACTCTGAGCACTTTCCTTTAGGCGCTATTAATCCTTATGGGCGCTCTAAAGCTATGATTGAAGATATCTTGCGAGACTTGTCAGCTAGCGACAAACTTAATAACGTAGAAAAGCCTTGGAAAATTGCCTTATTACGTTACTTCAATCCGATAGGTGCCCATGACAGCGGCATGATAGGCGAAGACCCAAACGGCGTCCCCAACAACTTAATGCCTTATGTTGCGCAGGTCGCTATAGGTAAACTCGCCCAATTATCGGTGTTTGGTGACGATTACCCCACCCGCGATGGTACCGGCATCAGAGATTATATTCATGTTGTTGATCTAGTTCAGGGTCATATCAAAGCCATAGCCGCACTGAACGGTGAGCATTTTGCAGAAGGCGAATGTAAAGCCTATAACTTAGGTGCTGGCCGAGGTTACAGTGTGTTAGAAATCATCGATGCTTTTCAACGTGTCACTGGTAAAACCATTCCCTATCAAATGTCTGCACGTAGAACCGGCGATCTAGCAGAATGTTTTGCAAATCCAGCTTTAGCCTTAGCAGAGCTTAATTGGAAAGTAGAAAAAGACTTAGATGATATGGTTAATGATACTTGGAATTGGCAAACTAAGAATCCACAAGGTTATCAGTAAATGCTGGATCAATTATGAGAGGCGACTACAGAAAGTAATTATTAAAAAAACATGAGTGCAATATCTAAAGCCTTAATACCATTATTGTTAATTCCCGCTCTCGCCTCTGGAAAAGGAAATCACAAACTAGATACCACGCCAGAATTAGAAACCGATGTTTGGACCGTACAGATAGAAGAAAACTACTATCACACCACTAACGCTTATGATACGAATGGCAAAGCCTTACCCATAGACACCAACTACGTCAATGCAACCATAGGCTATTCATTTGATTTTGGTTTAGATGCTCAAGTTGCCACATACAACTGCCCACTATCCGGCGGTGGCGCTCAAAACTTTGAATGTGACACCTACATCAACATAACACAAACCATCCAGCTAAGAGATAAACTAAATCTCATCTTAGGCGCTCAAAATGGCACCGTTTTTAATGCGCCTGCTCAATGGCACAATGTTGATTTCGGGGTTTTATCCTACACACCGATTAAGGGTATTGAAATGCACGGAGGCAGTTATTTTGTAAATAGCTATTTGGCCAACCTGCCTGTCGATGTCATCGGTTATACCACAGGCTTTGTTGCTAAATTCACGCCAAAGTTTAGCGTAGAAGCCGACTACTTTGATGGCCATAACAATCTATCGGGCGCTCAGTTTAACTTCTTTTATAAAAGCTATTATGTCGGCGTGATTATTCCTGAAACTGGCTCAGGGAATCAATATGCAGGTGTCGTAGGCCTTAGGTTTTCTTTAAGCAATCTTTAAAGAGATCTCGGCTCACACAAAAAATGCTTGCCGTGAGCTGACTATTAATGGTCAGAACATTCCTCACTAGAACGCTCTTTATTCCTATGGGTAAGTCTAGCCCACTACACTTTGCATAGCTCCCGCCCCTTAAAGCAACTTAAGTTCGCTTTTATCAAGGCTAATCAGCTTGTTCTTATAGAGCGTACCGATGGCTTGCTTGAAGGCTTTTTTACTGACGCCAAAGGTCGCATAGATCAATTCTGGTGGACTTTTATCACTGAGTGCAAGTACGCCATTGTTATCTTTTAACTTGGCTAAAATAGCATCATTAAGAGACTCAAACTCATCATAAGTCGGCTTATGCAAACTTAGGTCTATTTTATAATCGTCTCTGATTTTTTTGATGTATCCATCTAAGCGCTGGCCTCTTTTTAATGTCTGAAAGAGTTCATTTTGATACAATAAGCCCCAATGACTACTATCAACGATAGCTTTAAAACCTAATTCTGTTTGATCTGCTATCAATAAGGAGACTTTTTGACCGACTTTAAAATCAGTGTTCTCTTCACTGAGATAGCGATCAATTTTTGTCGTGGCGGCAATTCTATTTTTATCGTCTAAGAAGACTTTAACTAAATAAGATCGACCCACTTCCATTTCATGATGCTGTTCACTAAACGGCACGAGTAAATCTTTACGCAAACCCCAATCTAAAAAGGCCCCCACATAGTTGAGTGATACGACTTTTAACCAGGTAATATCATCGACTTGGGCTAAAGGTACTTGAGTCGTGGCGGCTAAATGTCCATCGCTATCCACGTAAACAAAAACTTCGAGTATATCGCCCACCTGACAGTCTGCAGGCAACTGTTTGTCGGTGAGTAACACTTTACCTGAGGTACCGCTATCAAGGTAAACGCTAGCACCTTGTTGTTTAACGATGGTTAATTTATTAATTTTACCGATAGATAACATTGCAAATCTCAACTAGTAATGACGAAACGCACAGCGTCCAATCTTAAATGGGCGGCTTGAATATTCTCATGAGCCAGCATGGTCATGTCTTTAAGCAGCTCTATTTCTTCTTCTTTAATAGTCGGATTCACTTTTTTCAAGCGTATCAGACGTTTAATTTCTACCGCTAATGAAGTCAACATAGCGTTGGTGGCTGATTCAATCAGCTCTTGCATTTCATCTTTCGCTTTTTTCTCAGCTTCAGTGATTAACTGAGTAATCAGTGTGCGCTGATTATTAAGAAAGCTGACGATTTGATCTTTATCAAAGTTTTTACCGGTTTCTATTAAACTACTGTGTTCGAAAGACAGGGTTAAATCGACTTTGTGTTGATTAATTAATACACGTATCGGAGTGGGCGGTAAAAATCGACCAATTTGTAATTCAGCTGGTGCGCTGCATTCGATGATAAATAAGCATTCCAGTAAGAACTGCCCTGCTTTTAACTCAGGATGATGAATCACACTGACTACGGCATTACCCGTTTCAGTAGACAGTACCAATTCCATAGCGCCAGTGACCATAGGATGTTCCCACGTCAAAAATTTGAGATCTTCTCGTGCCAGTGCCAGCTCTCTATTGGCGGTAATAGTCATGCCATCTTCAGATAATCCAGGGATGTTTGAAACCCTAAGCTGATCACTAGGTCGCACAATAAAACAATCAGCCGAGTGATATTCAGTATCAACACCAAAACAATCAAATAAATCGACCATGTAAGGCCATAGCAAGCCTTCATGTTCATAATGATTAAGTTGTGCAATCAGTTGCTCGGCCAAATCTTTACGACATGAATTTAATTCTAATAATTGATCGCGGCCATGATGGAGTTGTAGTTCTATTTCTGAGCTTAAGGCATGCGTTTTTTCAACAAACGCGGCCATATCAGCTTGATCATCTGCTAAGACGGCGCTGAGCTCTTCTTGCAATTGATCTGCAACCGCTTGAGCGGCCGAGTTATTGCTACGAAAGGCATTAAGACCTTGGTCATACCATTGATATAAACGATGCTGTTCGGTATTGAGTAGATAAGGCACATGTATCTGAATGATATGCTTTTGACCT
>Ga0214167_1000657_pt1 | contig 16226 bp, 31 predicted proteins | sample TroBogypolimnion_45_FD_153006 | JGI IMG/M metagenome (GOLD analysis project Ga0214167, IMG submission 153006) | Freshwater microbial communities from Trout Bog Lake, WI - Practice 18AUG2009 hypolimnion v3 | ecosystem: Environmental > Aquatic > Freshwater > Lake > Hypolimnion/Profundal zone ... | reverse complement strand
TTTTGGCGAACTGTAATGTTAAGCGGATCAGGCGTTTGGCTTATCGCTTGTGATGGCATCAGGTTCTCCAATAGGTGTATTGCACTTAGGGCAGATTCGTGTGGACTTTGGTGCGGGCATCCTGCAATTAGGGCAGAACACCGCGAGCGCAGAAAGGTAATTCAGCGCATTTGAGCCTTCACTCAGTTCTGTTACCGCCCAAACCATTGCATCCATGCGGTCAGGGCTTTTTGTGCTAATTCCCGGTTCGTATTCGCAGAGTTCATCTTCTAGTTCGGGGAAATATCCGACCATGTGAAGTTTGCCTTGCTCAGAGAGCGCGGCAATAGGTTCTGCGCGTACAGTCTTGCCGCGTGATGCGGTGACTTTCTTTACGGGAACTGTGTTCTTTACTTGTTGCAAAAGATGAACTACCAAATCGCCGCCGTTATTCGTTTCAGCGATGATGCGGTCTGCTTTGTGTAGTTCAAAGGCATAGACGGCTTTCTCAGCCCATACTTGAGGAGAAGCCTTGAGTGTGTAATCAGCGAGGATGTAGTAATGACCATCTGGGCTTAGCCCTGCAACTACGATTCCAGTTGAGTCTGATTCATCGCCAGATGTGACGGCGGGGTCAATACCAACAACAACACGGGTGAGGTGAGGTGGTTCTTGAACTCGGGCAGTTTCAAGCAAGCCACGCGACCAAAGAGCGCCGGGGTTATCGTCAAGGATTGCGCCGTAAAGTTCTTGCTGACCTAAGCGAGTGCCAGCATAACGCGATTGCATCTCAAGAAGAGCAGACTGGGAAAGGTTCTCAGCGTTATCAAAGGTTGAGCCGCGTGTGACTACGGTTGATTCACGCTTAACGAGGTCTTTGATGAGTTTAGTTGGGCGAGGCGTTGTCGTGATGACGGTCTGAGTGTGATCGCCTAAGCGCAAGCCAAACTGCAACTGATTCCAAGTATCGTCATATTGCCAAGCGGCAAGTTCGTCAGTCCATGCAAAGTGGAACTGTGGGCCGCGCAGGGAGTCAGGTGTATCAGCCGAGAAGGTCTGAATGATACTGCCGTTCTTGAGCGTGATAATGCCGTTGGACTTGTTCCAGTCTTTTACCGCATCGTATTCACGCAAGATGCTCAGGATACCTGATACGCCCTCTACGCAGACATTTCGAGTGTCTGAGAAGGTACGCGCAACAATGGCGCAGCGAACGCCATCATTTCTAACTGCTTTAGCGGCAAGCCATTCAGCGCCTAATCGGGTCTTACCAAATCCTCGACCAGCCATGACCAGCCAATTTGACCAGTTACCTTCAGGTGCTAGTTGGTTCGGGCGCGCTATCCCCTTCTGAGGATGATGCCACTTCAGGTAGCGAAGTGCGGTCAGGTCGGGATTCAAGTTCTGCGCTGAGTCGCTTAATTGCCTCATCAACGGTTTCCCCATTTCCGACTACGGCAGTTCGACTCGTAGCGTTGCCTTCTAGGAGTTCTGTTTTGTCAATTAAGATGCCCAAAGTAATTGCGGCTTCTCTAGCCTTAAGATCCTCGACTATTCCGTCAAGGTGGCGTAAAACTTTGTTGCGTAAAGTCTTGAGTTCTGAGATAAATGATTCGCGGGTTTCAGGTACGAGTTCTGCTGCGGCTACTGCTATATCGCTTTTATGGGTTCCATTATCGGAATTTTCTTCAACCCATCGGGATAATGTGGCAACACCAATGTTAAGTTGCTCAGCAGTCTGTGTAAGGTTTCCCCCGTTAGCCTCAAGGGTTACTAAAGCCTCTGCGCGAAATTGTTCTGTGTAAGCCATGCTGAAATCTTACAGGCTTTTACTTACAAGCGCCAAGCGAGCATCTAAAAGGTCATCAACGCTAGAGAGGTATAACTGCCTTTGTTGATATGTAAGGCGATTGCCATAACGATCTTGTAAGCGTTCGCGCAAATGTTCGAGCGCTTCATCAATCTCTTCAAGATTCGCTTCTGTGGTTACCATGATCCTATTCCAGATACACGCCAACCAATTATAGGAACTATAAGTGAAATCAAGTCAAATGGCAAATCGCTTGAGGTGCTTTAGCGTTCGGCGGCGGTCATGGGCTTTCTGTAACTTATCAAGATCATACAACCCATCTTCGCAATCAATCTTATCTTCTTTAATCCAGTTATACACGGTTCTGTTTGTTACCTTGTAAAGCATAGAAGCCTGAATAACTGAAACTTTAGGCATCCAACATTTTTCCTAACAATCTCCATTGAGTTGAATCCCAAGTAGTTTCGCATACGCGGCAGGTGATAGTTGTTGTACGCATCTGCGGATTAACCTTGAGTTTAGTGTTGCAGGGTTTGCCAGCCTCATCAATAGTAGGGCAACTACCAATAACAATATCTTCAGACTTATGCCCTAAGACATAATTGACCTTGTTGCTGATAGTAACAATGTGCGTGACTAAATCTGCAATATCGCCGTACTCGTTATAGATCCATTGCTGGCGCTTGATGTGATATTCGCAAGTCAAAGTAATGCGGTTGATCTCTTCCCCGCGCCAAGTGATACGGGTTTCGTGGCGTATCTTTCGCATCTCTGATTCGTGCATCATAAGAACGGAGGATATACCCCCAGTACGCAAATGTAGGGTTTCCAGTCTGACTGGGAGTGGCGGTGTCTTAGAGCCTGATACCCGCTCTCCTTGCGCGCCATTACTAGGAAATAGTTCATCTTCAAGTTCGTGATAACGCGCAGGAAATAAGCGCAACTGCTCAACTGCAAAATGCCAGCACGATTCGCAAATCGGTCTTTCAGATTGACGGCGGCAGTTAGCGCATTTCATCGTGAAACTTCTTGCCTCCGTGAGTAGTTGTTAAATGCCAGTAATGACATTCAGGGCATAAATAAGATCGCATCTTGCGAGAGCCGTTGTGCTTGTGAATAGTTTTCTTAGATTTATCGGCTTCGCCTTTAGACCTAAACGCTATCTTATCGCACATCTCGTTTAGCCTTGAGAGCATCAACATCGGCAGGGTTGTAATAAACCTGCTTGCCTTTTTTCTCAACCCATACCAACTGCTTGCGGTGTTGAAGTTGATGAAGATTATTCTTGGTAATGCCAAGAATCTCGCATACGGTCTTTGAGTCAATTAGTTCCATGATGACCACTCAGGTTCGTCAGCAACTACTGGCTTTGACTTCTTTGCGCCAACAAGTTCAAGAGTGATGCTATCTGCTTTAATTTCTAATCCTTGCTTTTGCGTTCCGTCTTTGGCGGTGTAGTTGGACTGCTTAAATGCGCCAGTAACCTGAACACGCTGACCCTTTGCTACTGAATCGGCAACGAGTTCTGCTTGCTTGCCAACAACTGAAACAGAGAACCAAGTAGTGATCCCATCTGCCCAATTACCTGCCTTATCCTTCTCACGCGGGGTATAAGCAAGAGAGAAGCGAGCAACACCAAATGAGCCGTTCTTTCCGTCATAGAATTTAATCTCGGGATCTGTTCCTACATTTCCGCTAACTGTTATCTGCGCCATGTGATGCCTCCAATTTGTTGTAATTGCCTTCGTTGTCTAACACTACTACCTCTGCATCGTGAAGATGTAAGGGGTATTCGGCGGGATCTGCCCATGAAGGAACCATCCAGCCTTTCACCGTAGCCAGTTCTGGGTTTAGGTGAATACTATTTGTGCCTAAGTTATGGCACTTGTGATGAACCGCGATCAGGTTGGCAACTTCATCCTTGCCCCCACGCGATTTGAGTTTTCTGTGATGCAGAGCAAAATCATCGCCGGGTAATCCACACGATTCGCAATAGCCTTTAGCGCGAGCCAATACTGTTTCAGCAATCTTCTTATCCACGCTTTACCTGCTCGTAGAAATAGAATGGCGCGGAGGTGTATGGGTCTTTGCTTGCTGCTATTTTCAATGCCTCTTCAAGAGTTGCTTCATGTGCCAGCGCGCCAAGAGCGAGGCTAGAACCCGATCCAATAGCGTAATGACCGCTACCGTCAAGGCTAATGGCAAAATCGTCAGCCAAATCAAACACTTCACCACCAACCGCGATAAGAAACGCGAATCTTGTTTCGTCATCTTTGTCATCCTCTAATTTGAAATCGTTATCTTTAAAACATTGCTTGAGAGATGGAACTACCTTGGCGATCATAAAGTGATACAGGTCTTTTTTATCTGCTGCCGTTGGAGTTGGTGGAACCCAGATGTGCTGAGCAATATCGCAAGCAGAACTAAGTCCAGCGCCAGCGATCAAGTATTGACCGCGTTGAGTTATCTTTGCCATTTTGGGATGTGAATATTTGCGAACCGAGGTGACTTGGCTATCTGCGCCTATGACTACGCGATCTTCATATTGGATTGCCGCGATTGTGGTCATGGGCATACCTTACACTAGAAATAAAATAAGGGCGGGAGCGGAGAACTGGAGGTTTCTCTGCTCAACCGCCCTTGTGTCCTAGTGGAACGGCACTAGGAACTTTAGTACCAGTAATGGCTATGCCAGAACCGGAGAGCCTTGCAGGGCGAACCGTAGCGATCTCTCACATAGTTCAACCCTATTTGGATTTGCTTTTCAACAGTTGCTTTTGGGTTAAGCCCTAGCCGTTGCGGAATCCCGCCAGCATAGAATTTAATCCACTTGCCATCTATAAGCATTTTAACGGGCGTATGATTTTTAGCATCAGGCCGCCAGTTAGATTCATTCTGCCAAAGAGTTTGCAAGCATCCCCATTGAGTTGCCCATCCATAATTATTTAATTGTAGTTTTGCATATTGCTTTGCCGCCATTGGTGTTCGTTGTACGAACATCTGCTTTGGTGCTAATGCGTATGACGGGTTAGCGAGCGCGAGTCCTACCGCTAGTGCGGCTGCTAAAAGGAGTCGAGCCTGTAACCTCAGCGCGCGCCAATCTCTCCCCTGTCTAAGACTTCGATGGCGTTGCCTCCATTGATTGTAGTCTGCATTTCTGCATCCCCTTTCTTTGGTTGTGCGGTTATTGTAGTGCAGGTCGAGCAAGCGCGGTCAAATACGATCCATTCCCCGCATGATTTACACCTGCCGATATTCCATTCTGTGTTCACAAAACTAAATCATCTACTAATTCTTCAAGCATCTGAAGATCACCCGAGTTATCAAGGGTGCGATCAAAGATCCAATCATCCATAGCGGTTTCAGAACTATGCTCGTTGGCTGGATAAATACCTCTGCGATTTATGCGCCACACTTCCCCAAACATCCACTTGATTTCTTGGGCTTCGTCAGGGAATCGAACATCAGTCACTACAACTTTATCGCCAGCCTCAACATTGCCCAAAGCCATCTCAATCCACAACTGCGGATCAATGATGTTGCGACCTACCTCAGTACCCAATACCTGAAGCAAGCGCCGAACCTCTGGCATCTTCTTAGCCGCCTCCCACCCAAAGTCATCAAAATATTCTGAAAGGTGAAGTGGAAATTCTGCGCGTACTGCGATGATTGGATCAAGCGCAAACAAACACTCTCTGATCTTGTCGGCAAACGCTACACGCTTGTAGCCGTGATGCTGAACAAGGATGTTGGCAACCGTATCTTTTCCGGACTGGGCGTACCCAGACAATCCAATAATCATTTGCAATCCTCACAATAATTAGGGGTTCGTAAATATTTGCTTGCGGTGTAATAGACCTTTGAGCAATGAACGCAACGCGCTTGCTTTAATTTAGTTCTGCGGCTTGACGGTGATCCTTGAGTGAGCCATACCCACATCAAGAACATTCCCGTTGCCATTCCAAGATAACCTAAAATCATTTGGCTTCCTCCAAGCATTGCTCGCAATCTTCTTTCATAAGCACCAAACAAAGGCAACCTTTTTCATCGCAGGTATTGCCATGCTCGTAACACACATCAGGATTCATTAGTGACCTCCCCAACCTGTGCCGCGAAAATGTGCTGGCGTTGCTTGGAACTGTTTGCTCATCTGCTGGTTACAGAGTGGGCAGTTAGGTATAGAGCCATCTTCAAAAGACTGATACATCTCAATCTGAGATTGATCTGCTTGGCAACGATATACATAAGTTGGCATTAGAAAAGTCCAATCTGTTCAATAGTTGAAACAACCCAAACAATGCAATCGTTTCCATTTTCATTCTTACGGGTTTTGCCGGAATCGTAGATCAAGTTTTCTTTGAGCAACTTGCCGCGAGTAGGGCGCAAAGTATCGCCACTCATTTTGAGAGCAAACTGCATTTCCTGATCTGTGGCTCCCTGATCCATGCGATCAACAAGAAATTGATACACGCGGGCTTTGTGAGAACTCATGCGTGGCGCGGCTTTAATCTGCGCTTGAATAGATGTTGTTTTCATCGCTGACCCAACGCAATCTGCGCGCAGAGATCCTGTACCTGTAAAAGCGAGTTTTCTAGCCCGTTCTTCACAATCTGCTTACGGCGCGTTGTGAGATCAAGGGCGCAAATCTCATCGTAGATTGCCAAGCGAACGCGAGCCTGAATAGCCTTGACCATATGCTCAACCGCTTCTTGACCTTCTGGAGTATCAAGCACAAGTTTTGTGCCGTCAATCTTCCAATGATTTTCCTTGCACATAAACTTAGCCATTTAGAGCCTCCTCAATAAAGAATACGAGTTGTAGAAAAGCACATCCTAGTAGTGGGATGCCGATAAGAAGTAGCGCGATCATTTATGCCACCTGACTTTCTAGAACTTGTGCTTTTGTTGGGCGCTTGCCAAAGGCAAACAAAGGATCATCTTGTGAGCGTGTAAGTGTTGCGTTAAAGCGCACACGATCGCCCTTTGAAGGATTGATACCAGATGGAATGGTTACATATACAGTCCAACCAGCATCAGACTTAACAATCATCTTGTAAGTAATGCCGTAATCGTTTTCGTACTCTTTGAGTCCAACAACTTCGCCCTCAACAGTTGTCTTACCCTCTGGTGCTTGAACACCAGAGTTGATAAGAGCATCTTTAGCGGCTGCGCGTTCTGCGGTTTTTTGAATCATCTCAGACTCGCGCGCAATCGCAGGTTCAATAGATGCAAGTTGCTTTTCGCTTAATTCAGCAAACTTCTTAAATCCAAAATAAAGAGAGATAAGAAATGCTGAACCTTCATACCCAAAAGCATCTTTGCCAGTTGAGTGTGCATCAACATAATCAATGAGAATCTGAACAACAGGATTGGCAGCAATAAAATCAATGCGCTTTTGCTTTTTGTTTTCGCGCTCAACATTGAGTTTTGCAATCTTGCGAAGTTCTTGAAATTTTGCCTTAGTCATAGAATCAAAACGATTAGACAAACATTGCTGACCAACATAAAGAAGTTCTTTTGTTGATTCATGAATCATGAGTGCTGCATAACGAATAGTGCGACCGCAATGGTGGCAACCATTAGTTTGAACATTTGCGAACTTGTAACCCTTATCAACATAACGGGCTACGGTTTCGCGGCGAGCCTTGGTTTCATTTGCATCTTGCCAATCAGGAAACAAATCAAAACAATCAACAAACGAATATGATTCAGGATCAAACTCGGGTGCTGATGGGCGATGTATGTCATTTCTTGCCATTTGCGTTACCTCCAGTAACTAAGCCGCCGTTCGGCTATGGCACAAGGATAAACCCAATAACTTACAAATAGCAAGAATTATTTTTGGCGTGTCTTTAGAACAAATGTTCGATTACAGGCAGTCAAACTCGTCTGAAATCTCAATATCTACGCCCGGCGTATCTGAGTATTCCTTGCTGGCGATTATGCGAATAATCTGAGAATCATCTGCGTATGCCGTACCAGTCAGAGCATCCCCGACACCGCGAGCCAATTTGTCTAAATCTGGGGCAACCGTTGGGTGATCGCGCTTAACCGTCTTGGGGCGCTTCAAACGAAAAACCATAGTAAGAATGATAGGGCTTTCAATGGGCTTGCAACCTGCTGCCTTCGCCGCGTTCGCAATGAGCGCGCGCCATGTCGCAAGTTCGGTAGCGCGGGAATGAATCATTCTGCCGCCCCCGATATGTTTCATGCTCCCTTGCGGTACGGGCGTACCATCAACGGAGAACTTAATCACGATTCGATGCTGAGAGTTTCGTAGTCAGCAAAGAACTTAACGGTGGTTTTACCTGTTGGTTCTTGCAGGTGAAGTTCACGCCCAAAGCGGTCTGTGTCTATCTCGGTCACGGTGAAGTGCTGACCGTTCCAATAGATCACATCGCCAAGACTTACATCACTTGCTTTGCGTATGCGAAGAGTTTGCATTTGATCCCCCTGATCTTGTAACTCTTACAGAAAATGGTGGCATAGATTACTTACTCACGCAAATCGCCTAAGCGACCCAAAAGCGCCCTTACCGATTCGGGCATTGGAGCGCCCTGTGGGGCTTCATCAGAGGTGTACCTAGGTGGAAGTACGGTCGGGGTAGTAATAACGGCTCTAGCGCCATTCTGAGGCGTTCTAGGGGGTAGTGGCTGATCTCCCCATGACCCCCGATTTAGCCAAGTAGCAGGATGAGCCGTAAATTGATCTACTCGATTGGGATCGGCTGCGTAGCGCTTGGCTCCTTCAAAGATTTCTTCAGAGGTAGCAAGTTTGAGCGCTCGCTTGTAAGCGTTCTCAGCATCGCGCTTTCCGACCTTTCTTGGATAAACTGACCAGAACTCATCAAACTTGTTTGATGATGTAGTTATTTCTGTATCTGTATTCTGTATTCTGTATTCTGGATGCGTTACTTCAGCGTTAGTAACGCGTGACCGATAGCGTGACGAACGCTCTTTGTTCTGCTCGCGCTTCTTCTCAACCTCAGATTTTGCAGTTTGGTGTTCGGTGTAATCATTGATCTGCAAGCCGCCTAAACACTCGATCCAGAGGCAAGCATCAACAAGTTCTTGGCGATTGTTGTTTGGATCTAATCGAAGTAGAACCGCATCAGCCAGAAAACCATCCGTAAGATATTGATTGGCATAGCAAAGACCTTCAATGTAAAGCCTAAATGCCCCATCAGAGAGCGGGAGAATCTTTGGGTTATTGGGAAGAGTGTCATCAATTTTGATCCAAGTCATTATTGCCCCCTTTGGGATATGGAAGAACTTTGTAATTTAATTTATTTAATAATTCGCGTTTTCTTGTTTTGCTAGCGTTGAAATAAATATAACGATGCTTGCGCGCTCGCTCCACCCAATAAACATTCTCCTCGCCAAACTTTTCAATCACTTCCTTGTTGCTTAAACCGTTTGCATAAGTTGCGTGATGCTGATGTTCCAAACCTCTTACCTTTGGGTCTTTGAACTTACTCGAAAGCCCCGTGTAAAGAAAGTTGGTTGCTTGATAAACAATACCCAAATGATCCTGAGATGAATCAGCATAAGAAACAATAATTTCTTTATCCAGCAATTTAATCGTATTGCCGATTAAAAAACTTTCCCCATTCTTGGGAACTGAATTATCAACCCACAAGCGAGTTAATTCATAAACATTTTCCTTTTCGCTTTCACCGCAAATGCCTCTTAAAAGAGTTGAAGAGGCGCTTACTCCATAAGTTATTACGCCAAAACAATCCCACCCGCCTTCATCAAAAAGGCCATACGCTTTACTGCAAGGCGCTTTCCTGTGAAGGTAATGGTTGGCAATAACAATATCCATAGCAAAATCGTAAGGAATCTGCTGAATTGAGTATTTGTCTTTTAGGCTCAATTCACTTTTCTTCTCTTAAAAACCCAACGGCTTTATCAAAAGCAAATTTGATCCACATTGCCGCAGTTCCTTCTTCTGGTTCCTTAGTAAGAACCAAGAAATCTCTGGCTTCTTCTAGATCTCCAGCAACTTCAGATCTAATGCGGGCTTCAATACTTTTTTCATATTCTTCTAAACGCTTAATCAGATCGTGATGATTTAACTTACATTTCTTCATATCCATCTCTAAACAGAACGCTTCGTGCATATTGCGAAAAGCATCTACTGCTTCTTCAAGAATAGTTTTCACGCGACCCCCTTAACGGCTTGGTTAAGGGTAAGCCCAAACTCATTAAGATCACGGCGAACGGGATTCATCTCTGGATCGGCGAGTCGCTCATTGCGAATCTTCATGCGCTCTCTGCGAGTAAAGCCACCCCAGATTCCGTACTCTTCTTCCATGCCAGCCTCTAGGCAATCCATGCGAATAATGCAGGTAAAGCAAACTTTTCTAACTGCAAAGTTATCTAACTGGCGTTCTTTCAAATCGCTTTCTTCCATATAAAAAATCTCCGTGTTCAAACCCCGGCAATTAGCCTTAGTCCAATCCGTTCCCTTTATATTGACTTCTCTGCTCACTTACCCACACATCCAATCTCTCCAGTAGGGTCATAAAACTTGCAATACGGCTTACAAAAATGAAAAGCCGATTTTTCTGGCGGTGGTGGGGAAGTCATTGTTTTAATCTCAGAAACCCAAGTGCGGGCTTCCTCAACTAACTTTGGATCATAGTCTGCTTGCCATACCCGTATATCTGAAAACTTGCCATCACGGGGAATGAATACCAAGCCAACAGTTTTAACTGGGTAGTGCTGAGAGATCAGGCTCCCATAAATATTTACTTGAAGTTTCTGCTGCTTAGTGGGAAGTCCACCTTTAGCCATCTTTTCCAGCGTTACAGTTTTGAAATCAAATACTGCTTCTGCTTTGCGCGAATAGAAATCGCAATGACCCTTGAAGTATTCATCGCTAAATCCTTCTTCAAGAATGAAGTCATCAGAAAATATGTCGTATGCCTTCAGCGCTTCATAGATAGCGGAGTGCATTGCCGTACCCATTATGGCTGCTAAAGACTCAGTATCGTGATTGGTTGTTGGAGTCTGGTTGAGGATATGCCAAGCCTGAGAGCGGCAACCTCCAACCGATGAAGCCCCAAGTTCAACCTGAACTGATCGCTCTTTTTGAGAGTCTGCATCTCTAAGCGCAGTTGTAAGAGTCTTGATAATGTCCATTGACCAACTCCTCTGCATCTAATTTATTTTCGTGTTCAAATGTGCAGCGAGTGCAAACATAAACCTTGTAAGAGTTGTACCAACGCTTATGCAGTTTTTTCCCAAGTTGAGAACACATATCGCAAGCAGCCATTAGTAACCCCCTAAACAATTATCTGAATGTGTGTGGATTGAGTATTGAACCAAGTAAGCACCTTTAGTTGGCGCGTATAACTCAGTTCGACAAGCACCGCATTTGCCGTACCACTCTCTAGCGTAAAAATCATAAGTCATTACAACTCCAGCGTTGCTTTGATAGATGAACTGATTGAGCGAGTGATATCTACCTGAGTGCGGATGCGATTAACATTCGCGCGGCTTGCCTTAACTGATGCCTCCGCGATCGCTAGGCGCAAGTGCATAGCCTCGTTCTCAATAAGAGCCTGATCTTCGCGCATGGTTGCGGTCATTTTCAGATCTGATTGTGAGTTCTTCATGCGAGCCTTTGCCATAGCAATTTCATAGTTAGCCGAGGCCGCGTGGAACTCTTGCTCTGCTTGAACGAGATCGCCGTGAGCCTCATCCATCTCTTTAGAAAGATCAAAGAGGCGCTTCTCAACTTGTTGTGGAGTAATCACTTGCGACCTCCAAACTCAAGCAAGCCAACAATAAACCAGAAGAACGCGTCACTCCAAAATACGAAGCGAACTGCTGAACGCACTTGGTAATAACGGCGTGTGCGACCTACGCGGGGTAGTGGGTGCATCATGCTCACTTAGTTGCCTCCGATGCTTTCTTTTCCAATAGTCTTTTGTGGCTTCTGACTGCCTTATCAACAGTATTTCCATTAACGGGAACATTGACAAAACCAGCAACCAATGCACCATCGTAAAGAAGTTTAAGTTCTGCAAGTGATGCAATATCAGGAATCTGATCTAATGCTTCAGCAGCATCATCTTCTTGTTCTTTGGTGTAAATAGGCGCTACAACTAGTTGTTCTTCACGGCGCGCAACCTTCTGCATTTCTTCTCTGGCATCGCCACGCGATTCGGCAAGATCAAATAGATCTCCCTTGTGCCACAGATCTAACGCCGCACCAAAACGCATACCAGCGTTACGCAACGCATCTCCAATGGCTTCCTTGATCGCTTGCGTTCCTCTTGAGTTTCCAGAATCACCATAACCAATACGAGTGATGCCGCAAACTGTTAAGCGAATCCACAAACCACCGCGCTCATCTAACTTAGGCAAACCATCTTCACCTACTGCAAAAGGTTCCCAAGACCAATTCAAATCAGTTTCAAGTAGTCGCTTGGTAAGAGCAGCGTGACCAACATAATCAAGTTTTAGCCCACCTTTAGGGATTTGATTTATTTCATTAGGAGCAAAAGGTTCAAGCATTTTTGCTACAGGGTGAATTTCTTTTTCAGCCATTTTATTCCTCCGTTACTTTGATGTTCTTTGAGAGTAGTGCATAAGATTTTGGATTTGAATACTTAATGTCTTCAAGCAGTTTCATCCACTCTTTGCCATCAAGAGTTACAGTCCATTCAGCCATCTTTACCTCCAGTTAATCTGCCCTTGTTGGCATTGGTAGGACTGTAAGGGATAACACCGACAAAAGGCAAGGATCTTGTAAGGTTTCTTTGCGCTATTCTTTTCCCATGATTTCCGTTGTAGTGCGTGTCTATGATCTTGAGGTGGAAATCCAATCCAGCGAGAATTTTCCTGACCATCTTGACGATATCTGCAATCGCGCCACAAAACTTTTTGCTGAGGCTATTGAAACCATGAAGGTATCTAACATCGCCCTAACGGGTGAAGATTTGATTGACGGCGAAGAACAAGGCTAAAATCCCGATCCCCCCTGAAACACAAATAAGCCCCCACTCAATGACGAGTAGGGGCTATTTTGTTAAATTAAAAAAAAATTTTAGAAACCACCCTTACGGGTGTCTTACTCCAGCCATAACCTATACTCCGCGCTCACACGCCCCTTGACGGGATCTACAAAGTGAAGGCGCTGAGAGGCCGCACCGTTAGAGGCTAGGAGGTCACGGGCGTATCTGTTGCCCGTTTCGACCGCCCCAGACATGAACACGCTGCCTTCTCCGTTAGCCATGTTCCAAGACTGATGCTGGTGATAGTGACCGATGTAGAGATCTCTGAAGTCAAAGCCCTTGGTGATCTGCTCGACCTCATCGAAGAATTTGTACGCGCCAGATTTCCAGCGATCGGCGAATCTGACAATCGTTGAGGCGGTTCCCCATCTGATCTCGTCACCGTGAATGAGCAGAGCCTTATAGCCATCGCTCTTACCTGTTGGATCTGGGATGTGTACGCGCTGAATATCTTCCTTGCTCATCTGCCAAGTAAGGCGCTTCTCATCTGCTAGGGCTTGCCCTGCAAACATATAAGCCAATTTATCCCAGTTAATGTCTTTAGGCAGTTCGCCAAACTTTCCAATACGCCCGTGATTGCCCGGCTCGCAGACTACGGTTACTTTCTCAAAGTTCGCCAAGAGAGTGCGCGTAATGTCTATGAGGATGCGCGAAACATCCACGAACTGACTCATAACATCTGAGTCCACTTCGTAGATTTGGCTCGGAAATATTGTTGTATTCTCGATCAAATCTCCACCAAGCATCAAGACAACATCCTTAACAGGATGATCCTGACGGTGGATGTTAGCGATCTTGATAGTTTTCTCAATAGACTGCTTAACAAGGCGCTCTGCCTCTTTGGAGTTATAGGTAAGGGTTTGCTTGCCTAACTGCCAGTCTGTTGAATGAAGAAGAGCAACTTCAGCCTTCTTGTTGCGTGAATCCTTTTTAGGTGTTGGAACTGGCGGTACTGCGCCAGCAGAGAGCATTGCATCATGCGCGGCTTGAACTACTGCTGCGGTGAAGTCATCTTTGTTTTTCTTAACATTCGCCAACTGGCGCTGAGTGTTTAATAGTGCTTTGCGAAGATCGGCAATCTGCGGATCTGGCTCTAAGTTATCTTTTAGGCTCATTTGGCACACTTACAAATCTTCTTAAGGTGCTTTTCAACACTCGCCCAAGAAATTGCATAACCTTCTTTGAGAAGCGCGTTAAGCAATCCATTGCTAGATATGCCCTTTCCTACCGCTTTATCAAATGCTTTTTTATCTTCATCGTTTAGTTGATTGTAGATAATGGCAACAGGACATAATGCAGATTGATAACGAACGGTTGCTAATGTATCGGCTAATGCCATAGTTAAACCTCCCCTTGAGAGAAGGGTAACAAACAAAAAAGACCCCCACCAATTAGGTGAGGGTGTGTTGAAATAAAAAAGTTACTCGGTGAGATTGTTTTGATACGGCGTAATGATGTGAGATTCAGGTGCGATGTTTGGTTGGCTCGTTGGATTGTGAGGAACCGCAGCGCCTCCCATAAATGATGGCACTACAAACATCAAGACTTTTTTAATATCAGTTGAGAATCCAGTAGCACCCCATGCGGTCATGCCTGTACCTGCGGCAAGAGTCAAAGCCTTGGGATCTGTGAGGCGTAGTCGGATCATGGCAACTTCTTCATCAGTAGGTTATATGTGGCTTGGTTGATGCCCGTAATTGGCATTTTATTGGCGCTCTGAAAGGTTTTTACGGCGTTGGCTTGGGTATTTGACCAACCGCTATTTTCATAGGCTTGTGGGAGCAATCCAGCCTTAAATAAAGCCTTCTCAACGGCAAGCACCGCAGCAGTTTTGCTGGCTGGTTTGAAATCGCTTGCGTTCCATGCGGGCGCAGAAAAGGTTGTGGCTGGTTTTGGTACTACGGTGGTACCAGTTTGATGTACCGCTACGCCACCAGCACCAAGGGCGGTAGCCCCTGCAACTCCACCTGCCATGAGTTTGTTTGTGCCAAGTGACTGAGCAGGTTTGATTGTTGTTGGATAGGCAGGGCGAACAATCGCCATGACATAAAGATATGGGCGGTGACGAAGATAGACACCATTGCCGTTTGCTTGTGAAGCGTTAGTAGCGTGATCGGGTGAGGTATTAGCGCCCACCGTTGTAATGCCATCCTTGCTTGCGCCTACGATGATCTCGACATGAGAAGCCTGACCGTTACCCTCAAAAGAGTAGAAAACTAGATCGCCGGGCTGACCATCATATTTGGCAACTACTTGACCGTTGCGCTGAAACCACGCTAATCCGGCGGGGCAGTAAGAAAAGCCTTTAGGAGTCTGCGCTGCTACTAAGTGTGAAAGATTGTTTTGAGCAAATATCCACGATACAAACATGGCGCAGTATGGCGCGTTGGGTACGCCATACCAATCGCCGTAAGGGTTGGCATTATTCGCGCCTTCAACAAACCCAACTTGTTGTTGTGCCGTATTGACTACATCAAGCGCGTTAGCCATAGATTACTTAGTTGCTTCTGTTGTTGCCACAATCTTCTGAGCATCTGCAAGTGCAGCGGTGACGATTGGAGCGGTGAGAGTTGCTGGCGCACCTGTTACTTCATCAATCTGATTGACAAGTGACTTAGGGTTCACGCGAGCAAGGATTGGAGCAAGCAAGCCGCCAACGATTGCTTTACCTGCAACTATCTTGAGTGAATCGTGCGGAGCAATTTCATGTGCAGCAAGACCTGCGGCAAGGATGCCGTAGAAATAATGCTCGATGTATGCTGCTTCCGATTTGCTGATCTTGAAATTAACTTTACTTGCCATTGTCATCTCCTGAGATATGTTCGGCGGCTGGTAATGTGCCAGCCTTTCTGAATCTTAACGCATCCCAAAGTGGGGCGGGGATGGCGTGTATGCCAAAATGAGTGCGATGGTGAGCGGTGCAGAGAACTTCTAGGTTGCCGGGGGATTCAATCCAAGCCTGAAAATCCTCATCGTTCTCAAAATGTAAGCCAAACGCTTGAGCCACTTTTACAGGATCGGTGTTCTCAATCTGAGAGAACTCAATGGTGGAGTGATGAAGTTCGGCTTCACCTGAGCAGAGATCGTCATTAACAACACATTTCCAAAGCCCTTGGCGCTTAATGCGAGCCTTAGCCTCGTTGAACATATTGTAATGAGGATCGATTTCGCGGGGAGCGTGTTCGGGAACATTGGTAATCATGTGGAGCGTTAAATGCTCCGAGTGTGCATCCGTCATTCTTTATCTTCTAGCAAATCCTGTAAGTGTTCAATCTCTTGTTTTTCCAACTTGAGGATGTGGCGAATAATCATGGCATCACGCTTGGTTTGCCCGATCATGGCGATACCGATGATGAGTTCAACAGTAACCGCAAGCCATGAGGCTAGGTTCATCCACTTAACATAGGAGGCA